>Ga0164243_10000582_pt1 | contig 66050 bp, 65 predicted proteins | sample OricompcompostOP_FD_108781 | JGI IMG/M metagenome (GOLD analysis project Ga0164243, IMG submission 108781) | Organic Plus compost microbial communities from Emeryville, California, USA - Original compost - Organic plus compost (OP) | ecosystem: Engineered > Solid waste > Mixed feedstock >... | reverse complement strand
TGCGGCGACGTGGCCGAGGAGGTGCGCGACCCGGGCCGGCTGGTGCCGCGGGCGATGCGCCGCACGATCTACATCGGCGGCGCCGCGGCCACGTTCGTCTGCCTGGCCCTGGTGCTGTCGGTCACCGACATCCCCGCCGTCATCTCCGGCAAGGACCCCGACCCGATCACCACGGTGCTCGACGAGGCGTTCGGCACCTGGGGCTCGAAGGTGGTGCTCGGCATCGTGCTGCTGTCGTTCGTGTCCTGCGCGATGAGCCTCCAGGCCGCCGCCAGCCGGCTGGCCTTCAGCTACGGCCGGGACGACATGATCATCGGCAGCCGCTGGCTGCGCCGGTTCGACGTCAAGCGGGCCGTGCCGCCGTACGCGCTGCTCCTCGCGGCCGTCATCCCGGCGCTCGTGGTGATCGGCTCCAAGATCTCCACCGACGCGCTGACCAAGATCATCAGTTTCTCGTCCGTCGGCATCTACCTGGCGTTCCAGATGGTCGTGCTGGCCGCGCTGCGCGCCCGGCTCAAGGGCTGGCGGCCGAGCGGGAAGTACCGGCTGGGCGCGTGGGGCCTGCCGGTGAACATCGCGGCGCTGGCGTACGGGGTGGCGGCCATCGTGAACATGTCGTGGCCGCGCACCCCGGACGCGCCGTGGTACGACAACTGGATCGTGCCGCTGTCCGCGGTGGTCGTCATCGGTCTCGGACTGGTCTACATGTTCGTCCACCGAACGTACGGCCAGAGCGACGCCCCGTTCGATGACGCGATCCCGCGTTCGGTCAGCGGTTCGGAGCGTGCGCCCGTACCGCCTCCTCGTTGACCTCCACGCCCCAGCCGGGGCGGTCGGGGAGCAGCAGCTCGCCGTTCTCGATGACGGGCGGGACGTCCACCAGGTCGTCCCGCCAGGAGACCGCGTCGATGTCGGTCTCCATGACGTGCAGGTGCGGCACGCTGGCCGCGAAGTGCGCGCTGATCAGCGTGGCGAGGTGGCCGTAGAAGTTGTGCGGGGCCACCGGGACCGAGTACGCGCCGGCCAGCGCGGCGATCTTGAGGGACTCCAGGTAGCCGTTCCACAGGACGTCGACGATGGCCACGTCCCAGGAGCCGGCCTCGAAGAACGGGCGGTAGCCGACGCGCTCGTAGATCGCCTCGCCCGACGCTACGGGCGTAGCGGAGGCCGCGCGCAGGGCCGCGACGCCGGCCGGGTCGTGCGTGTCGAACTCCAGCCACGCCAGGTCGTACGGCCGGACCGCCTTCTCCACCCGCCGGTACCCCTCAAGCTCGAACAGGAAATTCACGTCGAGGTGAATGTCCATCTCCGTGCCGGCGCCCTCGCGGAACGCGCCCAGGGTCTTTTCCGCCTCGGCCAGCATGCGGTTGTCGAAATGGCGTCCCGCGGTGGTCGTGGTGCGCGCGTGGGACACCATGCGTGTGCGTACGGCGGGGTCCTCCAGGCCGAGAATGTTGGTTTTCAGCCCGCGGAATCCGCGCTCTTTCACGTGCCGCCCGAGCGCCACCACGTCGGCGTACGTCTCGACCGGATCGACGCCCATGACGTCGGCGTTCCGGCTCCGGTACGTGCCGCAGTGCGACCAGTACACCGGGATGCGGTCCCGTACGACGCCGCTCAGCAGCCCCGCGACCGGCACCCCGAGCGCCTTCCCCTTGACGTCCAGCAGCGCGTTCTCCACGGCCGCGATCGCCTGCCGGTTGACCCCGCCGCGCGCCGGCAGCAGCCGCGCGGCGAGATCCCAGGTCAGCGCCTCGATCGCCATCGGGTCGGCGCCGATGACGTACGGCTTCAGCCCCTCGATGACCGTCCCGAGCCCCGGGTTCCCGAAGCTCTCACTGAACTCCGACCACCCGGTGATTCCGTCGTCCGTCGTGACTTTGCAGAACGAGATCGTCCGCCAGCCAAAATCGCAGGGAATCGATTCCACGTCGACGATGCGCACACGCTCTCCTTCGCGAACGGGGCAGTCCGCTCACGATCAATCGGTGCGCTGCGGGTGTCAAGATTCCGTTGATCCGGCCAGGAAGGCGTCGATCTCCGTACGGAGCGGTGCGGTGGCCGGGCCGTGGCGGCGTACGGCGAGGGCGGCGGCCGCGTTGGCGCGGCGGGCGGCGGTGTCGAGGCCGGCGCCGCGGAGGAGGTCGGCGGCCAGGACGCCGCAGTGGGCGTCGCCGGCGCCGTTGGTGTCCACCGCCTCGACCGGGAAGCCGGCCACCCGGCGGGTGCGGCCGCCGGAGGCGAGCACGCAGCCGTCCGCGCCGTCGCGGACCACGACCGCCGCGTGCGGGGCGAGCCGGGCGGCGAGCGTGGCGGCCGCGGCGTCGCTCGTACGGGCCCAGGACAGCGCGCGGGCCTCGGCCGCGTTGCAGCTGAGCAGGGCGAACCGGGGCAGCAGCCGGTCCAGGACGTCCGCCGGGATGTCCGCGGCCAGCGGCCCGGGGTCGAACAGCACGCGGCCGGGCGCCGACGGCAGCCAGGCGAGCAGCGCGGCCCGGTTGGCGTCGTGCATCAGGCTGTATCCGGTGACGTAGACGAGGTCGTCCGGGGCGACCGGAATCGCGGCGAGTTGTTCGGTGCGCAGCCGCCCCTCCGCGCCTGTTCCCGTGACGAACGTTCGTTCGCCTGCCGAATCCACCAGCGTCACGACCACGCCCAGGTCGGCGTCCGGCACCGGCCGCTGCGCGACCGCCACGCCTTCCGCGGCCAGCGCCGTACGCGCCTGGTCGGACAGCGGGCCGGTGCCGTGCGCCCCCGCGTACACGACCGCGGCGCCGGACCGGGCCGCGGCGGCCATCACGTTGAACCCGCCGCCGGGCGTCAGCTCCGCGCCGTCGGCCAGCACGTCACCGCCGCGTACCGGCAGCGCCGGCACCCGCATCACCAGGTCGAGCACGACCTGGCCGGTGTGGATCAGCCGGCCGGTCACCGGGCCGGCACCTCCGTACGGCGGGCCCCGCCCAGCGCCGCGTACAGCCCGGCCGCGACGACGAAGGTGATCACCCAGCCGAGGCCGTTCTGCCCCAGCCAGCTGCCCGCGAACGGGCCGGTGAACCAGGCCTCGTCCGCGGTCCCGGCCGTGGTGAACAGGTAGCCGGCGACGATGGCCACCGCCCAGGCGGCCACCGCGCGCCACTCGACCCCGCCGCGGTACCAGTACCGGCTGGTCCGCCGCATGTCCATCAGCGCGGCCGGGTCGTACTGGCGGCGGCGCAGCATGTCGACGGCGAACACGCCGACCCACGCGGTGATCGGCACGGCCAGCAGGCTGATGAACGCGACGAACGGGCCGTAGAAGTCGTCGGCGATCAGCATGAAGTAGATGGCCCCGGCGAACGTGACCACGACGTCCACCACCACCGCGTACACCCGCTTGATGCGCACGCCGAGGGTCAGCGTGGTGAGCCCGGCCGAGTACACCGACAGGTGGTTGGACAGCAGCAGCCCGCCGAACGCGGCGATCAGGTACGGGACGGCCATCCACGCGGGCAGCATCGCGCGGATCGCGGCCACCGGGTCGCCGGCCTCGGCCAGCGTCGGGTCGCCGGCGGACAGCAGGCTGCCGAGCGAGATCAGCAGGACCAGCGGGATGCCCGCGCCCGCGGCGGCCGACATGACCAGCGACCCGGCGCGTACGGCCGGGGCCTGGTACCGGGACATGTCGGCGGACGCGTTCGCCCAGCCGATGCCGGTGCCGGCGGCGATCGTGCCCACCCCGGCGATCATCGCGCCGGCGGACGCGGGCGGCGCCGAGCCGACCGCGTGCCAGTCGACGGTGGCCACCAGGTTGATCATCACGACGATGTTCAGCGCGCCGAACACCCAGGTCGCCCAGCGCTGCACGGCCACCAGCACCTTGTGGCCGAGGCCGGAGACGATCACCGTGCAGATCACGAACACCGCGATGCAGGCGATGGTCAGCACCGGTACGGACTTGGCGTGCGGGTCGGTGCCGAACACGATCGTGCACAGCGAGATCAGCGCGAACGCGGCCGTCGTGGTGTTCACCGTCTCCCAGCCGAGGCGGGACAGCAGCGAGATCAGCGTCGGGCCGGCGTTGCCGCGTACGCCGAACACCGCGCGGGACAGCGTCAGCCCGGGCGCGCCTCCGCGTCGCCCGGCGATCGAGACCGCGCCGACGATCGCGAACGATCCCACCGCCCCGAGCGCCGCGACCACCGCGGCCTGCCAGAAGGCGAGCTTCTGGATGGCGACCAGGGTGGCGCCGAGCGGCAGCCCGAGAATCGAGATGTTCGCCGCGAACCACACCCAGAACAGCTGCATCGGATGCCCGTGCCGCTCGCCCTCGGGCACCGGTTCGATGCCCCGGGTCTCCAGCGCGCCCTCGTCGGCGACGGCCGCGGTGGCCGTACCGGTGTCACTGGTCATGGCGCCTCCTTCACGTCGGCCGGCGCCCGGAGTTCGAGCAGCCCGTCGACGACGGGTTCGAGGTGCAGGTCGTTGACCTGCCGTACGGTCGCGACCAGGTCGGCGGGCAGGCCGGACAGGCCGTGCTGGGCGCCGAGGATCGCGCCGGCCATCGCGGCGATCGTGTCGGTGTCGCCGCCGAGACCGGCCGCGGTGCTCAGTGCGTCCAGCGGCGTCGCGCCCAGCGCCTCGGCCAGGGCGAACGCGGCGACGACCGACTCCTGCGCGGCGACCGACGTGCCGACCACCGCGTACACGGCATCGCCCGGATCGCCGCCGAGCGTACGGACCCAGCCGCGCGCCCACCGGATGCGCGCCGCGATGTCGCCGCCCGCGCTCCAGTGGCCGCGCCGGGCGCCCGCCGCGGCGGCGCGTTCGGCGTGGTCGAGCGCGGCGGGCAGGTCCGCGCCCTCGACGCCGGCGGACACCGCCGCGGCGACCGCGGCCGCCCCCGCGATGCCCAGGTTCGTGTTGTGCGTGACCTCGCTGGTCGCGACGACCGCGTCGAGCAGCGGTCCGATGTCCGGCGGCGTGGCCAGCGCGACCGGGGTGATCCGCATCGCCGCGCCGTTGGTCGTCCCGGTCCGCCCGGCCTCGCCCGGCGGCGTCCCCTGCCCGAGCAGCTCCAGCGCCCGCTTCGTGGACGGCCCGAGCAGGTCGGCCGACCCGCGCCGGACCATGTCCGCCTCCCAGCCGAGCAGCGCGGCGGCGAACACCTCGGGCGCCACGCGGCCGCCCCCGTCGAGCAGCAGGCGGGCGAGCAGCACGGCCTGTTCGGTGTCGTCGGTGATCGACCCGGCCGGCATGCCGGGCGCGATCGGCTGGTCGGCCACGGCGTCGCGCAACGTACGGATCGGCCCGTACCGCCGGGCGATCTCCGCGCGCGACATCGACTGCGTCGGCATCCCGAGCGCGTCGCCGAGGGCCAGGCCGTAGAACGCGCCGAGCGCGCGGTCCCGCGTGCTCATCGGTCCCCGAACGTCAGGTGGAAGCGGAACCGGGCCGGGTCGAGCAGGCTCACGACGTGTTCGACCAGCGAACCATTCGTGTCCGTACTGGTCCGTACGGCGCGCAGGAACGGTTCGCCAGGCGAACGTTCCAGCCGCTCAGCGGACGCCGCGTCCAGCGACTCCAGGCCGATCCACTGCTCGCCGCCGGACGCCCGCAGCCCGGCGGCGGCCAGCGTGGCGGTCAGCGAGCCGTCCACCAGGCCGCGTTCGGGCAGGTCGGCGAGCGCGCCGATGGCGGGCACCAGCGCGACCTCGAGCGACACCGGCGCGCCGCCGCGCTCCCGGCGCAGCCGCCGTACGGTGGCGAACTCGGCCACGCCGTACGCCTCGGTCAGCCCGGCATCGGTGGTGCGCCCGATGCCGAGCAGCTCGGTGCTGATCGCGAAGCCGCCCTGGGCCAGCGCGGTGGCCCAGCCGAGCGACTGGTCAAGCGGCACGCCGTCGAAGGTGACGAACGAGCCGACGCCGGTCTGCGTGGCGATGAGGTCCCGCCGCTGGAGCTCGGACAGGGCGCTGCGCACGGTGCCCCGGCTGACGTCGTACTCCCGCGCGAGCTGGTTCTCCGCCGGCAGCCGGTCGCCGCGGGCGAGCCGCCCGGAACGGATCTGCGCGGTGAGCTCGGCGATCAGCCGGTGCCGCTTCCCGTACCCTTCCTGTCCACTCCTGTACATACATGTACAGTAAGCACGCGCCGACCTGCCTGTCCAGCGGTCAGGCGATCTCCAGGACGATCTTCCCGTCCACGCCCTGCCCGGCCAGCCGCGCGGCCGCGTCGGCGACCTCGGTCCACGGGCGGACCGCGTCGATCGGAGGGTGCAGCAGGCCGCGGCGTACGAAGTCGGCGAGGCGGCGCAGCTCCGGTTCGCAGCCCACGTCCTGGAGCATCAGGTTGCCCAGCCACAGCCCCTGCAGGCGCGCGCCCGGCGTGTGGAAGAAGTCGCGCGGCTCGAAGGCGGCCGGCTTGTGGCTGCCGTTCCCGTACGTGACGCAGAGCCCGCCCGGCGCCAGCGCGGTCAGCGCGGTGCCCAGCGAGTCGCCGCCGACGCCGTCGAGGATCACGTCGTACGGGCCGGCGTCCTTGGCCGCGGCGATGGTCGGGAAGATCGCGGCGTCGGTGAGCCCGTCCTGTTCGAGGAGCTTCGGCAGCGACGGGCGGCGGCTGATCGCGGTCACCTCGGCGCCGCCGAGCTGCGCGAGCCGGCAGGCGTACCGGCCCACGCCGCCGGACGCCCCGGTGACCAGCACCCGGCGGCCCAGCAGCGGCCCGGCCTGCTCCAGGCTGAGCAGCGCGGTCAGCGCGGCCACCGGCAGCGCCGCGGCCTGCGCCATCGTGACCTCGTCCGGCACGGCGGCCAGCAGCTTCGGCCCGGCCGCGACGTACTCGGCCCACGCGCCCTGCGGCACGGCGCCGTACACGCGGGCCCCCTCCGGAGGGGTCCCCGGCGCGGCCCGCTCCACGACGCCGGCGAAGTCCCAGCCCGGGACGTACCGCTCGGTGGCCTCGTGCGCGGTGCGGGTCTCGCCCGCGTTCAGCGAGAACGCCGACACGCGGATCAGCGCCTCGCCGGGCGCGGGCTCGGGGCGCGGCACCTCGTCCAGGAGCAGGCGGGTCGGGTCCGCGGGGTTGGTCACGACGGCGCGCATGGCGGTCCTCCCTCAATTCCGATAACGATGGTTATCGGTATAGCACCGCGGAATTACGGAAGTCAACGTTTCCGGTAGTGTGCGGGGCATGACCACGCGTACGGGACCGGGGCGTCCGCGCGATCCGGCCGTCGACGCGGCCGCGCTGCGCGAGACGCTGGCACTGCTCGACGCGCACGGGTACGAGCGGCTGCGGGTCGCCGACGTCGCGCGGGGCGCCGGGATCGGGCTCGGGTCGCTGTACCGGCGCTGGCCGACCAAGTACGCGCTGGTCGTCGCGGCACTGCGGGAGGCCGCGGCGGAGCGGGACGTCGCGGACACCGACGACCCCGTCGAGGACCTGGTCACCGGGCTGCGCGGGCTCTGCGCCGGGCTGGAGCAACGGGGTGGGCCGCTGCTGGCCGTGCTGCTGTCCGACCCGGAGTCCGAGCTGGCCACGGCGGTGCGCGAGGCCAAGATCACGCCGTACCTCATCGCGAACCGCGACCGGTTGCGCCGCGTCATCGGCCCGGTGCCGGACCTGGAGACGCGCGCCGACGCCGGCGCCGGGCTGCTGCTCGTCCAGCTCCTCACCCAGGGCACCGGCCCGGACGAGAAGCGGATCCGCGAGGAGATCGTCCCGCTGATGACCGGCGGCGCGGCGCCGCGTACGACGCGAAGCGCGCCGCGGCGCTGAGACCGGCCGCGCGCCGCGTGCGCGGCGGCGCGCCGGAGGCCCGGCGTCAGCTCCAGGTGACCCGTAGCGCCGTGGTGGCGTCCAGTGGGGAGCCGCCGTCCTGGGCGGTGAGCAGGGCGGCGCCCTCGGGGGTGCGGGTGTAGATCGCGGTGCCGGCGGAGATCCAGCGGTTCCAGGCGCGGGCGAAGCGGTCGGCGCGGTCGCGGCGGTCGCCGAGCACCGCCGGGACCGCGTGGTGCACGACCGCGTTCCGGTACGGAACCCCCGTCAGCGCGCGTACCGCGGCCAGCGGCCCGGGCGGCGCGACGACGTACCGGGGCACGAGGTACCGCGGGTCGGCCGGCGCCGACAGCACCTCGTCAAGCGCCGTCGCGAACACCCGCGACTCCGCGGTGGACACCCCCACGACCTCGACGTGCGCGTGCCCGGACCCGTCCGGCTCGATCCGCACCGCCTCCGGCCCGCCGCCGATCAGCCCCGCGCCCCGCAGCGCCTCGGCCACCGCCGCCGCCACCGCGTACAGGTCCGGCCCGTCCCCGGCCGCCCGCAGCCACCGCAGCGCCCGCACCCGCGCCCACCAGGGCAGCCCGCGTACGCCGCGCGGCCCCGGTACGGCGTCCGGCGGCTGCCCGGCGGCGCGCCCGTCGCCCGCGGCGGTCCGCGGCGTGCGCACCCGTACGGCGTGCACCGGCCGGTCGGCGAAGTCCGAGCCGATCCGCCACAGCTCGCGGACCTTGGCCCGCTCGGCCGCGCGCTCCAGCATGGCCGCGTTGAACGCGTCGAACTCCGCGGCGTCCGGCGGCGCGTACGGCGACAGCCCCGGATCCACGTGCGCCACCCCCGCGGCCACCGTCCCGTCACCGGTCACCGCGAAGTACCCGTCGTGCTTGCGCACGAACCGGTCCCAGTCCGCCGCGCCGCGCGGGTGGTCGGGGGAGACGCACACCACCGACCAGTTGTTCGCCACCTTGTCCGGCCAGGCCGGGTCGAGCCGCAGCGCCCGGCCGCGCGTCTGCACGACCGACGTGGCCGTGGTCGCCTCGGTCAGGTCGACGAGCGTGTTCACGGTGTGCGCGTCCCAGCCCTCGCCGAGCAGGGCGCGGGTGCCGATCAGCGCGCGCGTGCCGCCGTCCTCGAAGAACCGGGTGGCCAGCGGCACCCACGTACGGCTCTCCCACGGTCCGGTCAGCTCGACCAGTCCGTCGTCCGGCACCGCGTCCAGGCGAACACCCTGTTCGGCACAGAACGCCGCGAACTCCCGGGCGACCGACGCCGGGGCGGCCACCGTACGGCCGGTGACCAGAATCGGCGCCAGTTGTTCGGTACGCGGATCGGCGGCCAGCTCGGCCAGCACCAGCCGCGCCGACCCGGCCTGCGCGTCGAGCACGCCCTCAAGCCGGGCCGGCAGTGTCGCCGACGCCCGCTCGTAGTCGCACATCACGACCGCGCGCAGTTGTTCGCCCAGCGAACAGTACTCGCCCGCCAGGATCTCCCGTACCGCCGCCGTCTTGGCCTCGCTGCGCGCCAGCACCCGGTCGATCGGCGACCGGCCGCCGCGGACGCCGCGCGAGGTGAGCTGGTACCCGACGGACGGCAGCGCGGCGCGGATCGCGGCCCGCCGGGGCGAGCCGTCCGGCAGGCCGCGGGTGGCGTAGTCGCCGATCAGCGCCACCCAGTCATCGGCGGTCGGCGGGCGCCGGTGCTCCTCGCGGAGCCGGGCGCCGTGCGGCAGGTCGAGCAGCCCGGCGTGGTGCATGCGCAGCGCGGCCAGCGCCAGCGCCGGGTGGTCGCGGGCGAACCGCGGCCACGGTACGGCCGCGCCGGTGGTCGCGTTCGCACGGCGAACGATCCGTGCGTCCAGCCAGGCCAGGAACTCCGGGGTCAGGACGTCGGTGGTCAACTCGGCGAACCGTACGGCCTCGGCGGCGAGCCAGTCGCGCTCCGCCGCGGTCGGCGTGACCAGCCAGGCCAGCTCGGTGAACGGCGCCAGGTGCCCGGTGCGTACGACCGCCGGCACCGACGGCCCGGTGACCGGCTCGCCGAACAGCCGCGCGACCAGCTCGGCCTGCTGCTCGCCGAGCCGGGACGGGGGCGTGGCGGTCAGCCCGATCACGGTGGCCTCGGGCAGGTCGCGGAGCAGCTCGTCGATCAGCGTGCCCCAGGTGTCGAGCAGATGGTGGCACTCGTCGAGCACCAGCGTGATCCGGCCGGTGGCGCGCAGCGCGTCGACGAGCTCCCGTCCGCCGGCGCGCAGGCGGTGCATCGGGGACCGCTGCCGCCCGTCCGCGTGCACCTCGGCGTCGGGGTCGAAGCTGGCCAGCGACTGGTACGTCAGCACGGTGACCGGCGTCGGCAGCGCGCGGTCGGCGGTCGCCCGTACGTCCGCCGGCCGGTACCGGCCCCACAGCTCAAGCCACTGCCCCTGGATGGCGGTGTTCGGCGCGAACACCACGATCGGTTCGCCGCGGCGCCGCGCGGCCTCGAACCCAGTGAGCGTCTTGCCCGCGCCCGGCGGCAGTACGACCCAGGCGTTGTCCCGCCCGGCGACCGCGTCGATCACCTGCCGCTGGTAGTCCCGCAGGTCGTACGGGGCCCGCAACCGCTCGAACACCCGCCGATTATGGCAGGTTCCCGTCATGCTCGAACACCAGTTCGAGTAAGATGGGGTCATGTGGAGGCGGGCGTACGACGATCCGGTGCAGGTGCAGATCCGCGGCGACATGATGACGTACTTCCGCTGGGCGGAGGAGCTCTATGAGGTGACCGCGCTGCTCAAGATGATCGCGGTGCGGGACCCGCGCGGCGGAGTGGAGACGCAGCTCTGGCAGGTGGCGGCGCGGGCCGGCGCGGCGCGCTCCGGGGCGTATGAGATCCAGTGCGACCACGGCGAGTGGCGGCTCGCCGCGGTGTGGGGGAGGTGATCGCGCCGGCCGCCCGTAACGGGGGAACGGGCAGCGGGCCGTATATGCGGCGTCAAGAATCGCACCCGGGCGCGTACGGGTTGCGCTAACTCCCCTTGGCCCGGTGCGGCCGGGGCGGCGTGAATGGGTCGGTGAGCACCCTCACCCGCACCCGGCCCTGGGACACGGAGTTCGCCATCGCCGCGGGGTTCGCCGCCGCCGTGGCGGGGTCCGCCCTGGCCGCCTGGCGCTTCCCGCCCGACGCCCCGGGGGCCCGCCTGATCGTGCTGGCCGTCGCGGTCGCCGCAGGTACGGCCCTCACCCGCAGCGCCCGCGCGTGCCTGCCCGCCGCCGTCATCGCCTGGCTGTTCTGCGACGGCTTCCTGATCGACCACTACGGCGAGCTGCGCTGGCACGGCTGGGGCGACGCCGTACGCCTGGCCGTGCTGGCCGGCGCGGCGTACGGCGGCGTCGTGGCCGGCCGTATCTGCGAGGCGGGCGCGGGTTCCGGACGGGTGGAGGCCGCCGGTGAGCGGGAGGCGGACGGGCCGGCCGGGTAGCGGGCGGGGGCGGTGCCGCCTCGGCGCGCAAGGGTCCTTGGGCCCTGGTCTGCGGGGTGTGGCCTGCGCCACTGTGGTGACGTGGACAGGTCGGTCGCGTACGTTCAGCTCGGGCCGGACGAGTGCTGGTCGCTCCTGCGCCGTTCCGCGGCCGGGCGCGTGGTCTTCACGCACCAGGCGCTGCCGTCCGTCGCGCTGGTGAACTACGCGCTCGTCGGCGACCTGATCGTCTTCGGCGTGGGGGAACGGTCCAAGCTGTCCGGGCTGCTTGACGGCCAGGTCGTGGCGTTCGAGGTCGACGACGTGGACCCGTCGACCGGCACCGGCTGGTCGGTCCTGGTCGTGGGCCGCTCGGCGCGGGTGGCCGACGCGGACATCACCCGCCGCCTGCCGCCGCTGGCGCTGTACCCGTCGTCGCTGGACGGGCCGAACGCGTACGTCGGGGTGACCGGCGAGAAGATCACCGGCCGCGTCTGGGACGGCTTTGACGGCCTGCTGATCGACAGCGAGCATTGGGAGGCCACGTCGGACCGCGACCCGCGGACGGGCCGTCCCTGACGGCCGGCCGGCCGGGCCGCGCGACCGTTACGGAAGGACGGCGCCTGACCATGCGGCTTCCCGAACCCGCCCTCGACCGCATCGCCCGCGTGCACGTCGACCTCGGCCCGATCCAGACCCTCGGCCCCACCCCCGCCGGAGTCCGCCGCGTCATCCCCATCACCGGCGGCACCGTGGACGGCCCCCGCCTGCGCGCCGAGATCCTCCCCGGCGGCGCCGACTGGCAGCTCGTGCACGACGACGGCACCGCCCTCATCGACACCCGCTACACGGCCCGTACCGACGACGGCGCCCTCATCTACCTGGCCACCTCCGGCATCCGCACCGGCCCACCCGAGGTCCTCTCCCGCCTCGCCGCCGGCCACGACGTCGACCCGGCTGACTACTACTTCCGCGTCTCCGTCCACCTGGAAGCCGCCGCCCCCGCGTACACCTGGCTGAACCACACCCTGTTCGTCGCCTACGCGGCCCGCCTCGCGGGCGCCGTGGAGTACGACCTCTACGCGGTGAAGTAGCCGGCGGCTACCCGATGCCGGGCAGCAGGATGCGGGATGGGCCGTGCCGGAGGGTGTGCCGGGACGGGCGCAGGGTGGTGCCGGTGCTGGGGTTTTCGTCCGTGCCGAGGTTGCGGGCGTAGTGGGGGTGGGAGCCGCCGGCTATGAGCAGGCGGATGCGGTTGCCCGTGCGGAAGCGGTGGGCGATGGGGCGGAGGGCGAGGGTGATCGGGGCGGCGTCGCGGGCCGGGTCGAGGCGGAGGTAGGTCTCCGTTACGTTGTGCGAGCGGCCGCGGGGGTCCACCTCGCTGAGGCGGACGAACAGGTCGGCGTGCGGGTTGTCGGTGGTGTGCGCCAGTTCCACGCGGGGCGCGCCGTAGACGTCGAGGTCGCGTTCCAGCGGGCCGGAGGTGAAGGCCAGGACGTCGGGGCGGGCGGCGAGGCGGCGGTCGTCGGTGACGCCGCCGCCGTCGAGGAGCGGGCCGCCGACGGTGGGAGTGGGGTCGGAGGGGTCGAACGTGAACGCCGACGGCGGGCGGCCGGGCGGCGGGGCCGTGGGCGACAGGGCGCCGCGCGCGTCGGTGTACAGCTCGTACGGGACCGTGGGCGGCGGCCATTCGGGCAGGTCGCGCCACGCTCCGGCGCCGGTCACGAAGATCCGTACGGGCGCGGTACGGCGGCGCGGCGCGCGGTGCGCGAGGTTCTCGTCGAGCCAGTCCAGCGTCTCCCGCGCCACGATCGGCGAGCCCTTGCCGAGCACGTCGACGTGCGCCCACGGGCCGACGGTGAGCGCGACGTCCACGCCGCGGGCGTGCAGCCGCTCGTACTGCTCGATGGTCTGGTCGAGGAAGAGGTCCTGCCAGCCGCCGATCAGCAGGATGGGGATCGCCGCGCGGTCCAGCGCCGCGCCGTACCGCATCGGCGCCCAGTACGGCTCGGTGATGTCCGGATGCGTGGCGCGGTACCGGAACCAGGGGGCGCGGCCGGCGAAGTGCGCGTCGGCGGCGTCGGCCAGCGGCAGGGCGTCCAGGACCGGGCGGAGCCGGCGGCGCGCGGTCAGCATGCGGAGCCGCCCGGCCATTCCGCCGTCCTCCTGGTGCGCGATCATGTCGCTCCAGCCGAGGAGCTCCATGCCGAACGCGCCGGTGCCCCACGTGCGCCGGGCCAGGTCGTGCGGGCCCACGAGGGAGATCGCGGCGGCCATCTCCGGCGGCGGGTCGGTGAGCAGCGCCCACTGCGTGAACCCCAGGTACGACGGGCCGAGGGTGGCGAACGTGCCGGTGAACCACGGCTGCTCGCGCAGCCAGGCGACCACGTCGAGGCCGTCCTCGACCTCGGTGCGCATGGGGTCGAACGCACCGCCGGAGCCGAACGTGCCGCGGCAGCTGACGAACAGCGCCTGGTAGCCGTGCGCCGCGTAGATCCGGGCGAGCAGCGTCGCCATGATCAGCCCTCGGCCGTACGGGCCGCGGATGAGCAGCGTGCCGGCGGGCGTGCCGCCGGCCGGCCGGTACAGGTCGGCGGCCAGCGTCACGCCGTCGCGCATCGGGATCCGTACGTCCCGGGTGACGGTGAAGTCCTCGGTGGCGTCCGGGAGGCTGAGCAGGCGGGCCGTCGCGGCGTCGAGCAGCCGCGCGCCGGCCGGGCGCGGCTCGGGTGATGCGTCCATCGCTTGGCTCCCTTTCAGGTCGGGTCGCCGTCGGCTTCGGCGAGCCGGGCCAGGTTCGCCAGGGACATCCGGGTGCCGGCCTCGTTGGCCGCGGGCGGTACGGCGTCCGGCACGCCCTCGTGGACGAGGGTCACCTCGGTGCCGCCGGGCGCGTCGGCCAGCAGCGTCGTCATCGTCATCGGCGCCGCGAACGCCGGGTCCGCGGACTCGAACGCGATCGTCTCCACGACCTTCTCGTCCGGTACGAGCTCGGTGAAGTGCCCGTGGTAGGTGTCCGTACGGGCGGAGGACTTCCCGGGGCGGCCCGGCTCGTCGTACGTGAGCGACAGGCGGAACCGGCCGCCGACCCGCGCGTCGAACGCGTGCACCTGGCCGGTCATGCCGTCCGGCACCCGCCAGCGCGCCACGGCGTCCGGGTCCAGCAGCATCCGGTAGACGACGGCCCGGGGCGCGCGGACGAGCCGGGTCATGCGCGTGGTGTACACGGCTACGACGGGTTGGTGTAGACGCGGTCGGGGGTGACCAGGACGGCCGTACGGCGTTCCGCGGCCATCACCCGGTCGTACTCCGGCCAGTCGTCGTGCGTGCCGCCGGCCGCGGTGAAGATCTCGCGCAGCAGGAGGCGGAGGCGCTCGGCGTCCACGCCGGGGAGCGGGTCGTCGGGGCCGGCGAGCTCGGCCGGGCCCTCGGCGGCGGCCCACTGCCAGCCGACGCGGACGACGAGGGTGGCGCGCGGGGCCGCGCGCAGGTTGGCCAGCTTGCGGGACCCGCCCCGGGCGACCAGGGCGACGACCGGGGCGCCGGTCAGCGGGTGGTCCAGCACGCCGGCGTTGACCACGGAGGACTGGACCGTACCGTCCGGGCGCGCGGTGGAGACCACGCAGAGGCCGTGGTCACCGGGAACGAGCTCGGCGAAGCGCGAAAGATCGGGCATGGTGGCACCGTAACCCGCATGACCGACGATGTTCCGCTCATTGGCGGGCGGATGACGGAGGGCCTGGTCCGGCGGGGCGGGCACGTGCTGCGGCCGATGGGCACGTGGACGCCGGCGGTGCACGAGTACCTGCGGTACCTGGCGGCGGCCGGGTTCACGGGGGCGCCGCGGGTGGCCGGGATCGAGGGCGACCGGGAGGTGCTGACGTACGTCGAGGGGGACGTCGCCGTGGACCCGGAGTGGCGGCCGGGCCGCGGGCACCGGCTCCCGGCGTACGCCCGCGGCGACCGCGCGCTGACCGGCGCCGCGGAGCTGATCCGGCGGCTGCACACCGCGGCGGCCGGCTTCCGTCCCGCGATCACCGAGTACCGCTTCCACCCGCACCCGCCGCGCCCCGGCGAGATCGTCTCGCACGGCGACCTCGGGCCGTGGAACACCGTCTACCGCGACGGCGTCCCGGTCGCGTTCATCGACTTCGACGCGGCCCGGCCGGTCGAGCCGATCATCGAGCTCGCGGCCGCGGCCTGGGCGTACGTCCCGCTGGCGCCCGCGCGGCGGCTGCGCGAGGCCGGGTTCGAGCCGCCGCCGGACCTGCCCGGCCGGCTGCGGCGCTTCGTGGACGCGTACGGACTGGCCGACCGGCGGTCGATCCTGCCCGCGCTGCAGGGCGTCAAGGTGCTCGGGGCCGAACAGATCGCCACCTGGCCGATCGGGCCGGCCGGCGCCGCGGGCGCGCTGGAGTTCGTGGCCGGGGAGCTGCGCTGGCTCGACGGCGTCATCGAGGACCTGGGCCGCGCTTTGTAGAAGATCGCGTCCCGCTCAGCGGCCGAGGGGCCGGAGCGTCAGGTTGCCGTCGGTGGCGTGCAGCGCGGCGGCGGTCACGGTGGCGCGGTCGGTGCCGGCCAGCGACACGCGGAGCTGGGGGGTGCCGCGCCACCGGGCGTTGAGCGTGGTCACCGGGCCGCGCAGGCCGGCGGCGGCGACGCACAGCCGGTCGCCGAAGGGGCCGGGGCGGCCCGGCCTCCCGGCGAAGCCGATGCGCTGGACGGCGGACCACGGCACGCCGTACCAGTGGTCCGCGGTGACGTAACCGAAGCCGTACGGGGACATCCACAGCTCCGTGCCGGCGAGGCGGCGCTCGGCCCGGCGGAGCCGCCGCCAGCGGAGCGCGAAGATCAGCGGCGGCAGGCAGAGGACCGCGAGCATGGCCCACACCAGCCAGTACCCGCCGCCCTGCCGTACGGCGAGCACCGCCCAGCCCAGCGCGATCAGCGACTCCAGCACGATGCCGAGGGCGTACGCCACGTGCTTGCGCCGCGCGCCGTACGCGGCGCCGCGTAACACCAGCGTCGCCGCGGGGTCCGAAACCGGTCCGCGCATGCTCCGTCACCTCGTCCCGGGCGTCGGCGGACCCCCATCATCGCGCGCGTACCGGCCGGTCGCTCAGAAAAGGGTGGGTTCCCCCGTCGGGACCGGCTCCGGCAGCGGGTCCACGTCCGGGAGAGCGGCCCGTACGTCGGCGTGGAAGCGGCGGGCCAGGCCGAGCGCGCCGGCGTTGTCCGGGGTGTGGATGAAGACCGTGGGGGCGCGGCCCTCGCGGAGCCACCCGGTGACCGTCTCGACCCACGGCCGCCAGCCCGCCGCGGTGGCCTCCGGGTCGTCGCGGCCGATGTAGCGGACGATCGGGCGGTCGGTGAGCGCCGCGGTACGGCGGGGCAGGCGGGGCTTCTTTTCCCACGCCTCGCGCTCGGCGTCGCTGGACGGGCGCTCGGCGTACAGGGTGCGGGTGTCGAAGGTCAGCCACTCCGCGCCCGCGCGGGCCAGCACCCGCTCCAGCGGCGCCGGGTCGTCGAAGAAGCCGCGATGCCGGACCTCGACGGCGTACCGGTACGTACCGGGCATGCGGTGCAGGAACGCGGCCAGCGCGCCGAGGTCGCCCGGTCCGAACGAGCCGGGAAGCTGGATCCACAGCGTGTGGACGCGCGCGCCGAGCGGTTCGACGGCGAGCAGGAACCCGCGCAGCTCGGCGTCGCCGCCGGCCAGCCGGTGCTCGTGGGTGACCGCCTTGGGCAGCTTCAGCACGAACCGGAAGTCCTCATCGGTCTGCGCGGCCCACGACTCCGCGGTCTCCCGCGACGGCGTCGCGTAGAACGTGGTGTTGCCCTCGACGGCGTTGCACCAGCTCGCGTACGCCCGCAGCCGCTCGCCCGGCGGAAGCGGATGCGGCAGGCACCGGCCCCGCCACGCCGCGTGCGTCCACTGCGCACATCCCACATGAAGCCGCATGCCCTTGACCGTACAGCGGCGGTCAGGCCGTGGTCCCCACGCCGCAGAGCCCGAGATCGCAGGGCTGCTCACCGCCGTCCGGGCGCCACTCGTGCAGGTGGACGCCCGGGGGCGGCAGGTCCCGAGGAACTGTGCACGCCGCGCCCGCGGGCGAGGAACCGCCGGTTCTCCCGGGCCACCACGGCGACCTCGGGCACGGCCTCGGTCATCTCAGTGCGGGAGGTAGCGCTCGAGGGCGGGGGTGGAGCGGTGCAGGTGCTCGCGCAGGGCGGCCTCCGCGGCCGGCTCGTCGTACGCGGCCAGGGCGGCGACGATCGCGGCGTGGTGGTCGAGCGCGGACTCGGGGCGGCCCGGCTGGGCGCGGAAGGCGGCGACGCCGGTACGGCGCTGCCGGTCGCCCATCGACTCGTACAGCCGGGTCAGCTCGGTGTTGCCGACCGCGGCGACCAAGCGGGAGTGGAAGGTGACGTCGCACTCGATCACGTCGGCGTACGACGCGCCCTCCTCGGTCAGCGCGCGCTGCCGGTCGACCAGGTCGTTCAGCTCGTCGGCGCAGGCGATCCGGTTGCGGCAGATCTCCCGCGCCGCGTGCAGCTCCAGGACCAGGCGGGTCTCGGACAGCTCCTTGATCTGGCGTACGGTCACCGGCGCCACGAGGGCGCCCCGCCGGGGCAGCAGGTCGATGAGGCCCTCGGCGTCCAGCCGCAGGAACGCCTCGCGGACCGGCGTACGCGACAGGCCGGTGACCGTCGCGATGTCCATCTCGGTGACGATGTGCCCCGGCGGGAGCACGAACTCCAGGATCTGGCGCTTCACGTACTCGTACGCGAAGTCCTTGGCGGGCACGTCCCGCGACCGGGTGGCGGGCGGGAGCACGACGGGGTCGCCGGCGCGCGGCAGGCGCCGGCCTGCGTCGGGTGTCGGCGACCCCGCGCTCACTTCGGCACGACCGTGAAGCGGCGGTTCGCCAGCGACGGGTTGACCCGGCGCACCGACGCGATCCGCTCCGGGTCCAGCGGCGCGGACACCAGCCCGGGCTGCTCACCGGCCCCGGCGACCACCGTGCCCATCGGGTCGACGATGATGCTGTGCCCGGTGCAGTTGGGCCCGGTCTGGCCGCTGGCCAGGACGTACGCGGTGTTCTCGATGGCCCGCGCGCGGATCAGCGTCGCCCAGTGGTCCTCCTTGGACGGGCCGACCGCCCACGCCGCGGGTACGACGAACGCGCTGGCGCCGGCGTCGGTCAGCCGCCGGGCCGCCTCAGGGAACCGCAGGTCGTAGCAGGTCATCGCGCCGAACGTGATGCCGTCGAGCTCGAAGGTGAGCGGGTCGACGATGTCCGCCGGGATGATCGTGTCGGACTCGCGGTAGCCGAACGCGTCGTACAGGTGGATCTTGCGGTACACGCCGAGCAGCTCACCGGAGCCGTCGACGGCGACGAGCGTGTTGGACGCGCGGGTCTCGCCGGGGACCGCCTCGGAGAACCCGACCACGCCGGCCACGCCCGCGGACCGGGCGGACTCCCGTACGGCGGTCACGAACGGGCCGTCCAGCGGCTCCGGCCACGACGTGTCCGCCAGGTTCACCTTGGCGAAGTCCGCGTACATGCTGTTCTCGGGGGTGACCACCAGGCGCGCGCCGGCGTCCCCGGCGGCGGTGAAGGCGTCCTCGACGAGCTTGCGGTTGGCGTCCTTGTCCAGGCCGGTCGCGAACTGGGCGACTGCCACGGTGACGGTCATCGTGCGAATCCTTCTGTTGTGGGTACGGGCCGTCTCACGCGCTCACCGCCGCCCGGCGCGCCTGCAGCGGACGCTCGGGGTGGACGACGAACCAGCAGACGGCGCCGAGGATGCCGGCGGCGGCGAGGATGCCCATGGCGAGCACCCAGTTGCCGCCGATGCCCACGAGCAGACCGGTGAACAGCGGCCCGGCCGCGGACATCAGGTTACCGAAGAAGTTGGTCCATCCGGTCACGGTGGGGGAGTACGTACCGCCCAGGTCCTGGCACGCGGCCCAGACCTGCACCTGCACGACGCCCACCGCGCCGAGGCTGATGCACAGGAACACCATCAGGCCGGGGGTGCTCGGCATCAGGGCGGCGATGACCAGGGCCGCGGCGGCGACGATGTACCCGACCGCGGCGAGCCGGGTCCGGTGCGGCCAGCGGCGGAGCAGCCGGTCGTTCAGCGCGCCGGTGCCGAAGACGCCGACCAGCATGGCCACCCACGGCAGCGAGCCGAGGAAGCCCATCGCCTCCAGCGACAGGTGCCGGGCCTGGATCAGGTACGTGGGCAGCCAGGTGGCGAAGAACCCCTGGATGAGCAGCAGGAACGCGTACTGCAGCCCGATCGCCCAGAACTGCCCGGAGCCGATGAACGCGCGCCACGGCAGCTTCTCGCCCACGTCGTCGTTCCCGCGGCCGCCCTCGATGTAGGCGGCCTCGGCCGGGCCGACGCGGCGGTGCGCGCTCGGCTCGTCCCGGACCAGCCACCACCAGGCGAGCGCCAGGATCAGCCCGAGCACGGCGAACACGTGGAACGTGGTCTGCCAGTCGTACGCGCCGATGATCCACGCGATCAGCGGGCTGCCGACGATGTTGCCCAGGTACAGGCCGCACAGCAGGATCGAGTTCGCCCGCGACTGCTCCCGTTTGGGGAACCAGCGTTGCAGCGTGAAGACCGACGTGGGCCAGTCGGTGGCCTGCCCGATGCCGAGCAGGATGCGGATCACCACGAAGCCCAGGAAGACCACGCCGTACGGGGTCAGGAACGTGAAGACCGACCACCAGACGCCGGCGATGGCGAGCATCTTGCGCGGGCCGAACCGCTTGCACAGCATGCCGCCGGGCACCTGGAACAGCGCGTACGCCCACCAGAACGAGGTCAAGATGATCGACATCTGGGTCAGCGAGAAGCCGAACTCCTGCTGCATGACCGGCGCGGACACGGTCATCGCCGCGCGGTCCATGCTCATCACGAACGTGACCGGCAGCAGCAGGCCCCCGGCGAGCACCCAGCGGTAGTGGCCAGGCCGGGTCCCCGTCCCGGCGGCCGACTGGACGGCTTCGGTCATGGTGTCGCCTCCGTCAATCCGCGCTCGAAGGCGGCCAGCGCCCCCGACGACTCGGACAGCCGCGCGCCGCCCGTGATCTTCTCCCGCAGAGCGGGCTCGGCCGCCTCCTTCTCCCGCAGCCGCGCCGCGATGGCGAGCGCCTCACCTGGCTCGATGACGGCGAGCCCATCGGAATCGCCGAGCACGATATCGCCCGGGTTGATCACCGACCCGCCCACGGTGACCGGCACGTTGATGGCCCCCTCCACCCCGAGGATCCGCGTCGTCCGCGCGGAGACCCCCGCGGAGAACACCGGCAGCCCCAGCTCGGCGATCTCGTCCACGTCATTGATCGCCCCCGCGATGACCGCCCCCACGGCCCCCCGGGTGTACGCGGTGAACGAGACCATCCCCCCGAAGCACGACCGGTCGTCCCCCGACTGGTCCACCACGAGCACATCCCCCGGCCGCAACTCATCCACGGCCACATGTAGCGCCGTGGAGTCCAGATGCGGCAGCCGCACGGTGAACGCCGGCCCCGCGAACTTCACCGGCCGCCGCAGCGGCTCCAACCCCCGCGGAAACCCCTCATCCCGCAGATGCCCCAGCGTCGACGTCTGCACCTGCAACAGCGCATCGACGATCTCCTGCCCAACCTTGTCCGGTGCCGGACGCCGTACGAACAACATGCCTCCTCAGGCGATTCGATTGACGCGTACCTTACGCATGCGTTGTGTATCCGACAAGGACCCCGGCCGGATCGACCGGGGGTTCAGGAGTGCGCCACAGGTCAGCCCACGATGGCGCTCATCGTGAGGACGCCGCCGAGGCCGAGGACGGAGAGGGCCGACGTGTAGGTCGTGCGGACCTTGAGGGTTTCCGTTACGGAGAGGTTCAGGTACTCCTTGAAGAGCCAGAAGCCGGGGTCGTTCACGTGACTGGCGGCGATGCTGCCGCAGGTTACGGCCAGGACCATGAGTTCGGGGGAGGCGCCGGTGGACTGGACCAAGGGGAGGATGATGCCGGCGGCGGTTACCACGGTGACCGTGGCGGAGCCGATGGCGATGCGGAGCAGGGCGGCGATGGCCCAGGCCAGGATGAGGGGCGAGATGGTCCAGCCGTGCGTGATGGTGCCGATGTAGTCGGCGATGCCGGAGGCGACGAGGACCTCCTTGAAGGCGCCGCCGGCGGCGATGACCATGGTGATCATGGCCATCGGCTTGACGCCCTCGGCGCAGGACTCCATCGCGACCTGGAAGCGGCCGCGCCGGACGGCCGTCGCCGTGCTGCCGCCGTCGGCGGTGCCGCCGGTCGCGGGGGTGTCGCCGGCGTCCTCGTCCGCCATGCGGCCGATCTTGTGGCCGAGGACGATCACGGCGAGCAGGAGGGCGATGAGCAGGGCGACGGGGGCCTCGCCGAAGAACTGGATGTACGGGAGGGCCGCGTTCTTGTCGTCCATGCCCAGCTCCGCGCCGGCGGCGATGGCCATCAGGACCACGGGGCTGAGCACGATGCCGACGCAGGCGCCGAACGACGGCAGGTCCTTCTCCGCGAACTGGCGCTCGGTGATGAGCGAGACGGGCACGGTCGGGTTGATGCGCTTGACGAACGGCAGGCGCGGCCAGACGTAGCAGATGATGCCGGCGGCGATGATCGCGATCGGCAGGCCGTACAGCAGGGTGAGGCCCTGGCTGGCGTGGAACGTGTCGGTGACGGTGGCCGGGCCGGGGTGCGGCGGCAGGAAGCTGTGCATCGTCGACAGCGTCATCGACATCGGCAGGCCGACCCACAGCAGCGGGAGCCGGTACTCGCGGACGATCGTGAACACCAGCGGGATGAGCAGGACGAAGCCGACCTCGTAGAACATCGTGATGCCGATGCAGGTCGAGGTCAGCACCATGACCAGCTGGACCCGGCCGATACCGAACGTGTTGACGAGCGTGGTGGCGATGCGCTGCGCGGCGCCGCTGTCGGCGAGGACCTTGCCGAGCATCGCGCCGAATCCGAGGATCAGGATCAGCTCGTCGAGCTGGCCGCCGACGCCGTCCAGGATGGCGTCGTAGATCTTGTCCAGCGGCATGCCGCGGGCCACGCCGACCAGCACGGCGGCGATGAACAGCGCGATGAACCCGTTGATCTTGAAGCGGGTCATCAGCACCAGGAGGAAGACGACGGCGAGCGCCACGATGAGCAGGGGCATGGAGATCAGCCCTTTCGGACGATCCAGATGGGGGTTCGTGGAGCGTAGAAGCGGGCGATCATGCGTGTCCAAACCCGATACGGCATCAATTGATACCTTCGCTGCATCATGTTCTCCTTCGACCAACTCCGCGGCTTCGTCGCCGTGGCCGAGGAGCTGCACTTCGGCCGGGCCGCCGAGCGGCTCAACATGACGCAGCCCCCGCTCAGCCGGCAGATCCAGAAGCTGGAGCGGGCCATCGGCGTACGGCTGTTCGAGCGCGACAACCGGCGGGTGACGCTGACCCCGGCCGGTGAGGCGTTCCTGTCCGAGGCGCGGCGGCTGCTCGCGCTCGCCGACAACGCCCCCGACCTGGCCCGCCGGATCTCCGCCGGGTCGGCCGGCACCGTACGGATCGGGTTCACGGCCGGCTCGATGTTCGCGGTCCTGCCCCGGTTGCTGCGGCGCATCGACGAGCGGCTGCCCGGCATCGACGTCGACCTGTACGAGATGGTCACCCGCGAGCAGGTCGCCGCGCTGCTCGCGCACGAGCTTGACCTCGGGCTGGCCCGGCCGCCGTTCGACCGTGACGTGTTCGACTCGCGGGTGATCAGCCGCGAGGAGCTGATGGTCGCGGTGCCGGACGGCCACCGGCTCACCCGGAACGGCGGGCCGGTGGACCCGCGGGAGCTGGCCGGCGAGCCGCTGATCATGCACACGGCGGACAAGGCGCGGTACTTCTACGACCTGATCGTCGGGCTGGTGCCGATCCGCGAGGAGAACGTCGTGCACAGCGTCAGCCAGGTGCTGACGATGGTGTGGCTGGTCGCCGCCGGGCGCGGCATCGCGTTCGTACCGGCCGCCGCGACCAGCCTGAACGTGGAGGGGGTGGCGTACCTGCCGCTGGCCGCGCGGGTGGACCGGCCGGTGGAGCTGCATCTGCTGTGGCTGCGGGAGTCGCGGAACCCGGCGCTGTGGCAGGTGCTCGCGGAGCTGCCGGAGTGATGCGCGCGCGGTATCGGATGATGCCCCGATTGTCTTGGACCGGCATCGATGCCGGTGTCTAGCGTGGGGCGGGTGTCACACACCCCTACGATCGCGGCGGTCGAGGTCGTTCCCGTCGCCGGTCACGACTCCATGCTGCTGAACCTGTCCGGCGCGCACGGGCCGTTCTTCACCCGTAACGTCGCGATCGTCACCGACTCCGACGGCCGCACCGGGGTGGGCGAGGTGCCTGGCGGCGAGGCGATCGCCGGGACCATCACCGAGGCCGCGTCGCTGCTCATCGGGCGGCCCGTCGCGCGGCTCGGGTCGCTGCTCGGCGAGGTCACCCGGCGGTACGCCGACCGGGACCGCGGCGGGCGCGGACGGCAGACGTTCGACCAGCGGACCACCGTCCATGCCGTCACCGCGCTGGAGTCGGCGCTGCTCGACCTGCTGGGGCAGCACCTCGGCGTCCCCGTCGCGGAGCTGCTCGGGGATGGGCGGCGGCGGGACACCGTGCCGGTGCTCGGCTACCTGTTCTACGTGGGCGACGCCGCGGCGACGGACCTGCCGTACGTGGTGGAGCCGCCCGCCGACGACTGGGAGCGACTACGGCGGCGGCCGGCGCTGGACCCGGACGCGGTGGTCGCGCTGGCCGAGGCGGCGCGGGCGCGGTACGGGTTCCGGGACTTCAAGCTCAAGGGCGGGGTGCTGGACGGCGCCGAGGAGATGGCCGCCGTACGGGCGCTGGCCCGGCGGTTCCCCGACGCGCGGGTGACGCTGGACCCGAACGGGGCGTGGTCGCTGCGCGAGGCCGTCGCGCTGTGCCGCGACGCCGGTGACGTGCTGGCGTACGCCGAGGACCCGTGCGGGGCCGAGGACGGGCTGTCCGGGCGGGAGGTCATGGCGGAGTTCCGGCGGGCGACCGGGATGCCGACCGCGACCAACATGATCGCCACCGACTGGCGGCAGCTCGCGCACGCGGTACGGGCGGGCGCGGTGGACATCCCGCTGGCCGACCCGCACTTTTGGACGATGCGCGGCTCCGTACGGGTGGCGCAGCTGTGCCACGACTTCGGGCTGACGTGGGGGTCGCACTCCAACAACCATTTCGACATCTCACTGGCCATGTTCGCGCAGGTCGGGGCGGCGGCGCCCGGAGAGATCACGGCCCTGGACACGCACTGGATCTGGCAGGACGGACAGCGCCTGACCGTACGGCCGTACGAGATCCGCGACGGGGAGATCGCGGTACCGGACCGGCCGGGCCTCGGAGTGGACCTGGACCGGGACGCCCTGACCGCCGCCCACGAGCTGTACCTGGAGCACGGCCTCGGGGCGCGGGACGACGCGGTGGCCATGCGCTACCTGGTCCCAGGCTGGGAATTCGACCCGAAACGGCCCGCGCTGGTGCGGTGAGGCCTTCCCCGGCTTTACGTGAATTCGGTTGCGGACACCGTCCACGTACGGGCCTGGTCGGAGAGCGTGATGCCGAGGCCGGGGCGGGTGGGGAGCAGCATGTGGCCGTTGGAGGTTTCCAGGCGTTCGTTGAACAGGGGGTCGAGCCAGTCGAAGTGCTCGACCCAGGGATCGATCGGGTAGGCGGCGGCCAGGTGGAGGTGGATCTCCATGGCGAAGTGCGGGGCCAGGTCCAGGTGGTGGTGCTCGGCGTAGGACGCCAGTTTGAGGAACTGGGTGATGCCGCCGATCCTGGGCGCGTCGGGCTGGATGACGTCGGCGGCGCCGGCGTCGATCAGGCGGGTGTGTTCGGCGACGCTGGCGAGCATCTCGCCGGTGGCCACGGGGGTGTCCAGCGTACGGGCCAGGGCGGCGTGGCCCTCGGCGTCGTAGGCGTCCAGGGGTTCCTCGATCCACACCAGGTCGAACGGTTCGAGCAGCCGGCCCATGCGGGTCGCGGTGGCGCGGGACCACTGCTGGTTGGCGTCCACCATGAGCGGTACGTCCGCGCCGAGCGCCTCGCGTACGGCGGTGACCCGGGCGATGTCCCGGCGCCAGTCGGGCTGGCCGACCTTGAGCTTGATGCCGCCGATGCCGGCGGCCAGCGCCGTGCGGGCGTTCTCGATGACCTCCTCGATCGGCGTGTGCAGGAAGCCGCCGGAGGTGTTGTACGTCCGTACCGCGTCCCGGTGCGCGCCGAGCAGCTTGGCGAGCGGCAGGCCGGCGCGCTTGGCCTTCAGGTCCCACAGCGCGACGTCGAACGCCGCGATGGCCTGGACGGCGAGGCCGGAGCGGCCGACCGACGCGCCGCCCCACACCAGCTTGGTCCAGATCCGGCCGATGTCCGACGGGTCCTCGCCGATCAGCAGCGGCGCGATCTCCTTGGCGTGCGCGTACTGCCCGGGCCCGCCGGCCCGCTTGGAGTAGGAGAACCCGATGCCCTCGTGCCCGTTCGCGGTGGTGATCTCGGCGAACAGGAACACCACCTCGGTCATCGGCCGCTGCCGCCCGGTGAGCACCTTGGCGTCGCTGACCGGCGTGGCCAGCGGCAGGACGACGGACGACAGCGCGACGCGCGCGATCCGGTCGGCGGCCATCCTCAGCGCACCTTGTCGACCAGCGCGGCGAGCTCGGACAGCTCGGCCTCGGTCAGGTCGGTCAGCGGCGCGCGCACCGGACCGGCGGGCCGGCCGATCACCTTCAGGCCGGCCTTGATGATGCTCACCGCGTACCCGGGCGCCCGGTTGCGCAGGTCGCAGTACGGGATCACGAACGCGTCGAGCAGCTTCAGCACCTTCGCGTCGTCACCGGCGCGCAGCGCGGCGTAGAAGCCGCTGGCGAAGTCCGGCAGGAAGTTGAAGATCGCCGAGGAGTACGTGGTCAGCCCGAGCGAGCGGTACGGCAGCGCGAACATCTCGGCCGTCGGCAGCCCGCCGATGTAGGTGAGCCGGTCGCCGAGCCGCGCGTAGATCCGCGTCATCTGCTCGATGTTCCCGACGCCGTCCTTGAACCCGACGAGGTTCGGGCACTCCTCCGCGAGCCGCGCGACGGTGTCCGCCGCGTAGACCGCGTTGGCCCGGTTGTACACGACCACGCCCAGCGAGGTCGCCGCGCACACCGCGCGCACGTGCGCGCGCAGGCCCTCCTGGCCGGCCTCGGTGAGGTACGGCGGGAACAGCAGCACCCCGGACGCGCCGGCCCGCTCGGCCGAACGCGCGAACTCGACGGCCAGCGCCGTCCCGTACCCGGCCGGCGCGAGTACCGGGATCCCGTCGCCCGCCGCCCCGACCGCCGCCGCCACGACCGTCTCGACCTCCGCCGGCGTCAGCGAGAAGAACTCACCGGTGCCGCCCGCGGCGAACAACCCGGCGGCCGGGAACTCCGAGAGCCAGCCGACGTGCGCCCGATAGGCCGGCTCGTCGAACGAACCGTCCTCGGCGAAGTGCGTAACCGGAAACGACAGGAGACCCGAGCCGATGCGCCGGGCGACCTCCGTGGGGGTCAGGTTGGCCATGCCTGCGACTGTAGGAACGCCGATCGATTCACGTCCAACACCGGATTGGGATCGGTCGATACCTTTACGGCATCTGAATTCAGGCGTTGACGTACGCGAGGACGGCCAGCACCCGCCGGTGGCCGCTGTCGCCCGCGGGCAGGTCGAGCTTGCGGAAGATGTTGCCGACGTGCTTGAGGACCGCGCGTTCGGTGACGACGAGCCGCCGGGCGATGGCCGGGTTGTCGTGGCCCTGCGCCATCAGGTGCAGCACCTCGCGCTCGCGCGGCGTGAGCGCGCTCAGCGGGTCGCGGCGGTGCATCAGCTGGGTGACCACCTCGGGGTCCAGCGCCGTGCCGCCGCCGGCGACGCGCTCCATGGCGTCGAGGAACTCCTCGACGCGGCCCACCCGGTCCTTCAGCAGGTACCCGGTGCCGGCCGCGCCGGTGGCGAGCAGCTCGGTGGCGTAGCTCTGCTCCACGTACTGCGACAGCACGAGTACGGGCAGACCGGGGATCCGCGCGCGGGCCTCGACGGCGGCGCGCAGGCCCTCGTCGCGGAAGCCCGGCGGCATGCGGACGTCGAGGATCGCGATGTCCGGCCGGTGCTCAAGCAGCGCGGGCACGATCTCCGGCCCGCTGGCGGCGACGCCGGCGATCTCGTGGCCCGCGGACCGGGCCAGCAGGGCGATCCCCTCGCGGAGCAGGGCGTTGTCTTCGGCGATCACGATGCGCATGGCAGGCGAACCTCGATGGTCGTACCTTCGCCGCGAGGGCTGTGGATGTGGACGGTGCCGTCGAGCGCGGCGACCCGGTGCCGGATGCCGGTCAGGCCGGTGCCGCCGGCCGGGTCGGCGCCGCCCGTCCCGTCGTCGCGTACGGTCACCCGCAGGTCCGTACCCGCGGGCTCGACGGTGACCTGCGCGGACGCGGCGCCGCTGTGCTTGGCGACGTTGGTCAGCGACTCGGCGACGACGAAGTACGCGGCCGCCTCGACCGGCGCGGGCGGCCGCGGCAGGTCATCCGGCAGCCGCACCGTCACCGGTACGGGCCCGCCGGAGGCGAGCGCGCGTACCGCGCCGGCGAGGCCGCGGTCGGCGAGGATCGGCGGGTAGATGCCGCGGATCACCGTGCGCAGCTCGGCCAGCGAGTCCTCGATACCGGTGCGGGCGTCGCGCAGGAACCCCAGCGCGGTGTCCGGCTCGGCCGCGAACGCGCGCTCGGCCAGGCCCAGCCGTACGGAGATGGACACCAGCCGCGCCTGCACGCCGTCGTGCAGGTCGCGTTCGATGCGGCGCAGCTCCGCGCCGTGCGACTCCAGCGCCCCGGTCCGGGTCTCGGTCAGCTCCTCGACCCGGTCGGCCAACCGCGCCCGGGCGGTCGGCCGCAGCAGCGCCCGCGCGAACCGCGCCTGCGCGCGGGCCGCCCGCGGCACCACCCACCACAGGACCGCGGCGTACGCCACCGCCTGGACGAACGGGAGCGTCAGCGCCACCGGCCAGGTGCGGACCTCGACCAGCATCGCGGTGGCCGCGCCGGGCGGCAGGAGCGGCCACCACAGCGGCATGGTCAGCGAGTAGAGCACCGCCGGCCACAGCGCCAGCGCGATCGGCCCGGCGAACGTACCGGTGAGCCCGTGCAGGAGCAGCCACAGCAGGTCGCGCCAGGTGGCCGGGTCCCGTACGGCGCGGCCGCGCGGCCGGTACGGGGCGGGGATCGGCGCACCGAGCAGCCGGCCGGCCCGGCGGCGCTCGGCGTCCGCGAGCGCGCGCGGTACGCCGGCGGCCCCGGGCAGTACGGGCAGGGCGAGCGCCAGCGGGACCACGGCGACCAGGCCGAACAGCGCCGTCGGCAGGGCGGCGAGCAGCGCGCGGGTCGCCGCCGCGCTGCGCCTGATCGCTGTTCTCATCGCGCTCCGGTGTCGCCGGCTACACCCCCGATTCGGGCGCGGGGACGACTGTGCGCCGACGGTTCCGACCCTAGCGTCGGGACCGCTGGAAAACGGTCGGAAGGGAAGGACGACGCGGTGATCGTCACGCTTCGGGGGCTCATCGTCCGATATCCGATGAGCGCCTTCTTCACGCTGGCGTTCGGGCTGAGCTGGCTCGCGTGGAGCCCGTACGTGCTCGGCATGAACGGGCTCGGCTGGGAGCCGGAGATCCGGTTCCCCGCGGTGCTGGGCACGTCGCAGATCCTCGGCGTGCTGCCGGGGGCGTACCTCGGGCCGATCTTCGCCGCGTTCGTGGTGACCGCGGTCGCGGAGGGCCGCCCCGGGCTGCGCCGCTGGGCCGGGCGGCTGGTGCGGTTCCGGGTGCCCTGGCCGTGGTACGTGCTGACCATCATCAGCGTGCCGGTCGCGCTCGGCGTGGCCACGCTGCCGTTCTCCGGCGGTGCCGTGCGGATGCCGCCGGTCGCGGTGCTGGTGGCGTTCGTACCGGGCCTGGTCCTGCAGATGGTCACCACGGGGCTGGCCGAGGAGCCCGGCTGGCGCGACTTCGCGCTGCCCCGGCTGCAGCCCCGGTACGGCGCGCTGCGCGGCAACCTGATCCTCGGCCCGCTGTGGGGCGCCTGGCACCTCCCGCTGTTCTTCTCCGAGTGGGGCGGCCGGCCGGACGTGCCCTGGTACGTGCCGGTCGAGTTCGTCCTCACCACGTTCGCCTTCAGCCTGGTGATGACCTGGGTGTTCAACCGCACCGGGCAGAGCCTGCCGCTCGCCATGCTGCTGCACACCAGCGTCAACAACTTCTTCTCGACCGCGTGGAGCGCGATGTTCCCGGGCGTCGGGCCGCACGGCACCACGCACGTGTTCCTGCTCGCGTCGGCGGTCGCCGCGGCCGTGCTGCTGGTGGCCACCCGGGGGCGGCTCGGGTGGGTGCCCGAGCGCGTGGGCCCGGTCAGTCCAGCCGGTCGGCCATCAGCTCAGCGGTCATGATCGTCGCGAGGTTGGTGTTGGCCCGCGGTACGGACGGGAAGACCGACGCGTCGATCACCCGTACGCCGTCCAGGCCCAGCACCCGGCAGGACGGGTCGACCACGGTGGCCGGGTCGTCCGGGGCGCCCATGCGGCAGGTGCTGGAGCCGTGCTGCGCGTCCACCGCGGTGGCCAGCATGAGGTCGTCGAGCGCGGCGTCGTCGTCCAGCACGGCGAACAGCTGCTCGTTGAGCGCGTCGACGGGGCCGGTGAGGAACGGCGCGACCTCAGGGCGGCGGGCCAGGTCGGCGACCGCGCGGACGCCCGTACGCAGGCGCGCGCGGTCGCGGGCGTCGGACAGCATCCGCTCGCGTACCTCGGGCTGCGCGGCCGGGTCGGCGGAGGTCAGCGTCAGCTCGCCGCGCGACTCGTTGTGGTTCAGCCAGACGCCGAACCCGCCCGCCGGGAGGTCGGCGGCCTGCATGGCCAGCACGTTCTGGTTCATCGAGACGACCATCAGGTCGTGCGGGACGGAGCCGCTGGAGAAGCGCACGCAGACGTTGGTGTGCCGGTCGTCCGGCGTACGGACGCCCGACTCGGCGGTGAGCGGCAGCGCCACGACGATCATGGGGTGGTCCTGCATGCCACGGCCGACGGGGAGGTCCCGGCGCACCTCGATGCCGAGGCGGCGCAGGTCGGCGGCCGGGCCGACGCCGGAGCGCAGGAGGATGGCCGGGGAGTGGATCACGCCGGCGCTGAGCACGATCTCGTCGGCGTACTCGGTCACCGGCGCGCCGTTGTGGATGACGCGGACGCCGACGGCGCGGTCCCCGTCGAAGACGACGCGGTCGACCAGGGCGTCGCCGCGGATGGTCAGGCCGTCGACGGTGCGGGCCGGTTCCAGGTAGCCGTCGTTGACGCAGACGCGGCGGCCGTCGCGGGAGTTGATCGGGTACGGGGAGACGCCGGCGGCGGCCGGCGCGTTCACGTCCGGCGCCCACGGGTGGCCGGCGGCCAGGGCGGCGTCGCGCAGGGCGGTGTCCACCGCGCCCCACTGGTCGCGCGGCATGCGGAAGATCGGGGTCGGGCCGCCGCGGCCGTGGTACGGGGCGTCGCCGTACTCCTCGTCGTCCTCCAGCTTGGCGAAGTACGGCAGGACGTCGGCCGGCGCCCAGCCGGTGCAGCCCGCCGCCGCCCAGTCCTCGTAGTCGTCCATCGGCGGGCGGATGGCGATCTGCCCGTTGATCGACGAACTACCGCCCACCCCGCGGCCCCGCCAGTACAGCGCCTGCCCCTGCTTCTCGGTGCGCGCCGAGTGCACGTCACCCCAGATCAGCGACTCGATCGAGGCCAGGTCGCCCAGCGCCCGCCCCGGGTTCGGCGACCGGAGCACCTCCGGCATCTCGGCCGACCGGAAGTCCGGCCCGGCCTCGAGCAGCAGCACCCGCTTCCCGCGCTCCGCGGCGCGTACGGCCAGCACCGCCCCCGCCGACCCCGCACCCACCACGATGACGTCCCAGCCCACGATCCCTCCCCAGCGCCGATGATCTCCGCCACCACGACCATGACGGATCCGGGGGGTGCGGCGCTAGGGGGTGTCAAGTGCTCGCTTCCCGGGGGTACCACCGACTTTGAGATACGGGCTGGATGTAGAGCGAGCAGCCAGGGTTCAAAGCGTTGCCCCCGGTGGGTCTGCGACGGATTCCGTAGGTTCTCGGCGATTTCTCCAGCGAATGTGCTGGTCATTCCGCGTTGTCGTGATGGAAACACTTGTCGTGATCGGGCGCTTGTGCGATAACCGAGGGCGGTCGTGATCGAGAGGAGGCGGGCTCGTGGGTGACAGGGACGGGTACGAGGGCGGGCCTTCGCGGCGGGCGGTGTTGTGGGCCGGGAGCGCCGTAACGGCGGCCGCGGCGGTGGGCGTGCCGGCGGGGCCGGGCGTCGCGGCGGACGGGAAGGCGGCGACGGTCAGTGACACGCCGTTCGGGACGCCGACCGAGAAGGTGCCGGAGCCGGGGACGCGCATCACCGCGGTGCGCGGTGACCGGGCGCAGGGGTGGCGGGCGCAGACGCGGTCGGAGGTGGTGGCGCGCAACGGCGTCGTCGCGACCAGCCAGGCGGTCGCGGCCGGCGCCGGCCTTGAGGTGCTCCGGGACGGCGGTACGTCGGCCGACGCCGCGGTGGCCACCGCGGCCGTGCTCGGGCTGGTCGAGCCGGAGAGCGCGGGGATCGGCGGGGACATGTTCGCCCTCCACTACAGCGCCGAGCACCGCAAGGTGTTCGCGCTCAACGCCAGCGGCTGGTCGCCGCGTGCCTGGACGCCGGAGTACTTCACGAGCCGCGGGTACGACGCGAAGACCGGCATGCCGTACGACGGGATCAACGCGGTGACCGTGCCGGGCGCGGTCGACGGCTGGGCCAAGCTGGCCGAGCGGTTCGGCCGGCGCGGCCTCGGCGCCGACCTGGCCCCGGCGATCCGCCTGGCCGAGGAGGGCTTCGGCGTCACCGAGCGCATCCACCACGACTGGTCCGGCTGGGTGTCGCTGCTGAACAAGGACCCCGACTCCGCCCGTACGTTCCTGGTCGACGGCAAGGCGCCCGCGCTGTACTCGGTGTTCCGCAATCCCGACCTCGCCCGCGCGTACCGCGCGCTGGCCGGGCAGGGGCGCGACGCGTTCTACCGCGGCCCGATCGCGGCCGCCATCGTGGCCAAGGCGAAGAAGCTCGGCGGCGCGCTGGCCGCCGAGGACCTGGCCGCGTTCGAGGCCGAGTGGGTGGACCCGGTCCAGGTGTCGTACCACGGCTACGAGGTGCACCAGCTACCGCCGAACACCCAGGGCTTCGCGGCGCTGCTGATGCTGAACATCATCGACCGGATCACCCCGGTGCACGGCTACGACCTGGCCGAGCTGGGGCCGCGCTCGGCGCTGTTCTGGCACTTCCTGGTCGAGGCGAAGAAGCTGGCGTACGACGAGCTGCACCGGTACAACGGCGACCCGCGGTTCGTGGACGTACCGCTGGGCCGGCTGCTGTCCCGGTCCTTCGCCACCGAGCTGTGCCGCCGCATCGACCCCGACCGCGCGCACCCGCCGAAGGTGCCGGGCGCGGTCAACTCCGGCACCGTCTACCTCACGGCCGCCGACCGCTGGGGCAACATGACGTCGTTCATCTACAGCGTGTTCGACGGGTTCGGGTCCGGCGTCACCGTGCCGGGGTACGGGTTCCCGCTGCAGAACCGCGGCGCGCTGTTCAACCTGGACCCGAAGTCCCCGAACATCGTGGCCCCGCGCAAGCGGCCGTTCCACACGCTGATGCCCGCGTTCGTGACCCGCGGCGGGCGGCCGGTGCTGGCGTTCGGCAACATGGGCGGCAGCGAGCAGGCGCAGGCCCAGGCGACCGAGCTGGTCAACATGATCAACCTCGGGATGAACCCGCAGGCGGCCAGCGACGCCGCGCGCTTCTACCACGACCACTTCCACGACATCCTGCAGCTCGAACCGGAGCTGGCCGCGCTCGTCGGCTCGGCGCTCGCCGGGAAGGGCCACACCATCCGCAAGGCGGAGATCTCCAGCATGGGCGGCTACCAGGCCATCCACTTCACCCCGTCCGAAGCGGGCGCCTGGCCGTCCGCCACCCCCGAAGGGCCGGTGAACGGCGTCTACCGGGCCGGTTCGGACCACCGTAAGGACGGGGCGGCGGTCGGCTGGTAGGCCGATTGCCCGGCGGGCCGTTGTGGTACTCCAGGGGGCGTAGCCGAACCCGTAGGAGGTACTGCCATGCCGGTCACCAGCCGGGAGATCCACCTTGCCGCGCGGCCCGCCGGCGAGCCGAAGGCGTCGGACTTCCGGATGGTGGAGGCGACCGTCCCCGATCCGGGGCCGGGGCAGGTGCTGGTGAAGAACGCGTGGATGTCCGTCGACCCGTACATGCGCGGCCGGATGAACGACGTGAAGTCCTACGTGCCGCCGTTCCAGCTGGACGCCCCGCTGGACGGCGCCGCGGTCGGGACCGTGGTGGCGTCGGAGGCGGACGGCGTCCCGGCCGGCGCCACCGTGCTGCACGGGCTCGGCTGGCGCGAGTACGCGCTGCTCGACGCCAGGCACGCGCAGGTCGTGGACGCCACGAAGGTGGACACGCAGGCGTACCTCGGGGCGCTGGGCATGACGGGCCTCACCGCGTACGTCGGGCTCACCCGGATCGCGCCGGTGGCCGCCGGGGAGACCGTGTTCATCTCCGGGGCGGCCGGCGCCGTCGGTACGGTCGCCGCCCGCGTCGCCCGCCACCTGGGCGCGGCGCGGGTCGTCGGCTCCGCGGGCGGGCCGGAGAAGGTACGGCGGCTCACCGCGGAGTTCGGGTACGACGCCGGCATCGACTACCGCGAGGGCCACCTGGAACGCCGGCTCGCGCAGGCGGCGCCGGACGGCGTCGACGTGTACTTCGACAACGTCGGCGGCGACCACCTGCGCGCCGCGCTCGCGCTGCTCAACCCGTTCGGCCGGGTCGCCATGTGCGGCGCGATCTCCCAGTACAACGCGACCGCCCCGGTCCCCGGCCCGGACAACCTGGCGCTCGCCGTCGCCAAGCGGCTCACCCTGCGCGGCTTCATCGTCACCGACCACCAGGACCTCGCCGCCGAGTACGCCCGGCTGGCCGCCGACTGGGTCCGCGACGGGTCGCTGCGCACCGAGGAGACCGTCGTCGACGGGATCGACCACGCGGTGGACGCCTTCCTCGGCGTCCTGCGCGGCGCCAACACCGGCAAGATGCTCGTCCGGCTCTGACCGGGATTATCCGATCCTCGCGCCCGCCCCCGCTGAGGCGTACTTCCCGGCCACCGACGTGTCCAAGCAGACCGCGGCGATCCTCAGCGCGATGGTCTTCGCGGCCACGCTCCTCGGCCGCCCGGTCGGCGCGGTGCTGCACGGCTACGCGACGCTCGGCCTGGCCGCCGTCGTGCTGCTGATCGTGCTGCGCTTCGTCGACGGCATCTGCCTGGGCGGCGCGTACACCAGCGCCACGCCGCTCGCACTGGAGCACGCGCCGAAGAGCAGGCGCGGCCTCTGCGGGGCGCTGATCATGACCGGTTACCCGCTCGCGTACTGCTCGGTCGCGCTGATCACTCCGCGCGTTCGCCGATCCGGGCCAGCATCCGGCGCTGGTGCCGGAAGCCGACCGTCTCGTACCCGATCACGGTGACGAACGGGGCGAGCATCACCACGAGCACGCAGACGGCCAGCGACACGTGCGCGGCGGCCAGCAGGACCGCGGCGGCCAGCACGGCGAGGGTGAGGGTGATCAGCAGGAGGTGGAAGCGGTCCGCGGTCAGCAGCAGGGTGTGCAGCAGGTACACCATCAGCAGGAACAGGCCGACGGGGAGGGCGAGCGTCAGGACCACCGGGACCTCGCCGATCTCCGCGTGGTGCTCCAGGTGCAGGCCGGCCACGTGCAGGCCGGCGCCGGCGCCCGCGATGCCGACGAACAGCGGGATGTGGCCGTAGCCGAAGAGGTAGCCGCGGCGCCGGCGCCGTACCAGCACGTCGCCGAACGGCGTGGCGAAGTACACCCACCACATGCCGAACGTCAGCCCGGTGCCGGCCACCACGATGGCGATCGCGGTCGCGCTCCAGTCCATCCCGCTCGCGCCGCCGAGCAGGCCGGACGACGAGGCGACGGTGCCGACCACGCCCTCGCCCAGCGTGATGATCGCGAACAGGCTGTACCGCTCGGCGACGTGGTGCGGGTGCCAGGGCGTCCCGGCCGCGTCGCCCTGGGCGAGCACCGGCAGCAGCAGCTCCAGTACGGCGAGCACCAGGCAGCCGATGACGACGACGGCGAGCGGCAGATGCGCGTACGCGGCCACGATCCAGCCGACCTGCACGATCACCGTCCAGCGGATGTTCGCCCACCCGACCCGCCGGAACGACGGGGACTCCCGGGTCGCGCGCCACCACTGGAGCACCATCGCGACGCGCATCACCACGTACCCGATCACCATCACGCGCAGTTCGAGGTGGTGGCCCTCCTCGACGGAGTGGAACATCGGCGGGATGCCGAGCGAGAACACCACGACGCCGACCATCTGCACCATGGTCAGCACCCGGTACAGCCAGTCGTCGGTGGCGAACGCCGACGCGAACCAGCTGAAGCTGATCCACGCGACACTGATCGCGAACATCGCCAGCAGGAACGCGAGGATCGCCGGCGCGGTGTGCCCCTCCGCGACCGTCTCGGCGAACGTGGACGCCGCGGTGCCCACGGCGACGACGAACGTCAGGTCGAACAGCAGCTCAAGCGGTGAGGAGACGCGGCCGCGCTCCTCGGGGTCGCGTCCGGTCATCGGCACCAGGCGGTGCGCCACCCGTCCCGTACCGGGGTCGTCGGCGCGCTCGGTTCCACTCATGCCGGAAATGATGCCGAACCCGGGGCGGCGTGACGAAGCAGGCCGGGCCCGCCCGCGCGGCGGGCCCGGTCCGTACGTGCTACCCGCCGGCCGCCGTCGAGCGGCGGATGGCCGGCTCGTACGTCGCCGCGTCCTCGTTCTGCGGCCGCCGGCGGACGACGCCGGCGGCCAGGTCATCGACGATGTACCCGAGCATGCGGATGGCGGACGGCAGTACGGCCCGCTCGTAGAACTCCCGGGGGCGCTCGCCCTCCTTGATGTCGAGGACCTCCATCTCGCAGATGTCCCCGGCGTCGAACCGCTCGTCGGCCCAGAACCAGGTGGCGCCGGTGTAGGTCTCGTTCTGCCGGAACGCCCAGCGAATGGCGTCCGGGCCGCGGTGCCGCGGCAGCAGCGAGGGGTGGAAGATCAGCGTGCCGAGCGCCGGGGCGGACAGGCGCTCCGGCGGCAGTTTCTTGGTCAGCAGCGGGGCCACGGCGACGTCGGCGGTCGTGTCGTCGTGGACGATCTCGGCACCGTGCGCGTTCAGCACGTCCACGGAGGCGGCGATGATGGGGGTCTGTTCCGCGTTCTCCAGCTCGTAGACGAACACCTTCAAACGACCGTCCGCGGGGGGCTGCCACGTCTGCATACTGGATCCTTCCGTCGGCACGACAGCCCCCAACCCTACGAACGGAACCCGCAACCGAAAAGGTCGCGGTACGAAATCTCCTGATCGCACGACGCGCTTCCGCGCTTCCGCGCGAAAGGCCTCGCTTCGCGAGACTGATTTTTTGCGCGTGTGGTCGCCGTGGGTGGCTGGGCGCCGTTTGCGAAGTGCGGGCAGGATTCCGGGCAAGGGCCTGTGCAGAGTCCTGGCACGGGGGCGTCGTGGTACTTGCAGGGCGCCGAGCCGACAAGCACGCGCTACGCGCAACCCGCGCGGGGTGTGATGCCCGCCGCAGGCGACGCCTTGAACCCTGGAAGTACGACGACGCCCCCGTGCCAGGAATCTGCACGGGCGGAGAGTGCAGAGTCTTGGCCACGCCATCGAGGCACAGCCAGGGTTCAAAGCGTCGCCTGCGGCGGGCAACCACCTGCGCCGCGCAAACGGCGGCCCGCCAGCTACGGCGACCCACCGCGCAAATAAATCAGTCTCGCGAAGCGAGGCCTTTTCGCGCGGGAGCGCGGGAGCGCGGCGCGCGGGGGCTGGGCGTAGCGCCTGTAGGACATGCCGCCATTCCGTGTGCGGTGGCGCTAGCCGAGTTGGGGCTGGAGGGCGCCCTCGTGGGTGAGGAGGGACAGTTTGCGGTCGGTGCCGCCTGCGTAGCCGGTCATTGAGCCGTCTGCGCCTAGTACGCGGTGGCATGGGCGGACGATCAGCAGCGGGTTGGCGCCGATGGCCGCGGCGACCGCGCGGATTCGGTCGCGGGGGGCGCCGATGGTCGCGGCGAGGGCGCCGTACGTGGTGGTCGTGCCGTACGGGATGGCGTCCAGGGCCGCCCATACCCGGCGCTGGAACTCCGTGCCCCGCGGCGCCAGGTTCAGGTCGAACTCCGTACGGTCGCCCGCGAAGTACGCGCGGATCTGTCGCGCGACCTCGGAGTCGGCGTACGGGATCCCGGCCGTGCCGCCGAACCGAAGGCGGGTGAGCGCCCCGTCGTGCTCGGTCGCCAGCAGGTCCCCGATCGGCGTGTCGATCACGGTGTGCCGGATCATCGTCGTCCTCCCTCGTCGTGGTCCCTGTCGGTAGGAACCCCGCGCGAGGCGCGCCGGTTGCACGGGTACGGCCGCGGGCGGCGGCCCGCAGCCGTACCCGTACCGGGTGATCAGGACACGTCGACCCAGTCCAGCGTGCGGTCGATGGCCTTGCGCCAGCCCTTGTAGCCGGCGGCGCGCTGGTCGTCGGTCCACTCGGGGGTCCAGCGGCGGTCCTCCTGCCAGTTCTGGCGGAGCTCGTCGGTGGTGTTCCAGAAGCCGACGGCCAGACCGGCGGCGTACGCGGCGCCCAGCGCGGTGGTCTCGGCCACCACCGGGCGGGACACCGGGACGCCGAGGATGTCGGCCTGCATCTGCATGCACAGCTCGTTGGCGGTGACGCCGCCGTCGACGCGCAGCACGTCCAGCTCCACGCCGGAGTCCTGGCGCATGGCCTCGGTGACGTCGCGGGTCTGGTAGCAGATGGCCTCGAGCGTGGCCCGCGCGATGTGCGCGTTGGTGTTGAACCGGGACAGGCCGACGATCGCGCCGCGCGCGTCGGACCGCCAGTACGGCGCGAACAGGCCGGAGAACGCCGGTACGAAGTACACGCCGCCGTTGTCCTCGACCTGCCGGGCCAGCGACTCGCTCTGCGCGGCGCCGCTGATGATGCCGAGCTGGTCGCGCAGCCACTGCACGGCCGAGCCGGTCACCGCGATCGAGCCCTCGAGCGCGTACACCGGCCGGGCGTCGCCGAACTGGTAGCAGACGGTGGTGAGCAGCCCGTTCTGCGAGTGGACGGGCTCCTCGCCGGTGTTCAGCAGCAGGAAGTTGCCGGTGCCGTACGTGTTCTTCGCCTCGCCGGGGCTGAAGCACACCTGCCCGACCGTCGCCGCCTGCTGGTCGCCGAGGTCGCCGGAGATCGGGATCTCGCCGCGGATCGGGCCGTTGGTCAGCGTCAGCCCGTACGGGTCGGGCGCCGAGGACGGCTTGATCTCCGGGAGCATGGCGCGCGGGATGTTGAAGAACGACAGCAGCTCGTCGTCCCAGTCGAGCGTCTCCAGGTTCATCAGCATGGTGCGGCTGGCGTTGGTGACGTCGGTGACGTGCACGCCGCCGTTCACCCCGCCGGTGAGGTTCCACAGCAGCCAGGTGTCGGTGTTGCCGAAGATCGCCTCGCCGGACTCGGCGTCCGCGCGCAGGCCGTCGACGTTCTCCAGCATCCACTGGATCTTCCCGCCGGAGAAGTACGTCGCCGGCGGCAGCCCGGCCTTGCGGCGGATGACCTCGCCGCGGCCGTCCCGTTCGAGGGCGGTGGCGATGCGGTCGGTACGGGTGTCCTGCCAGACGATCGCGTTGTAGTACGGGCGGCCGGTCCGCCGGTTCCACACCACCGTGGTCTCGCGCTGGTTGGTGATGCCCAGCGCGGCCAGGTCGGAGGCGCTCAGCCCGTTCTTGTTCATGGCCGTCTCGATGACCGCCCGGGTGCGCTCCCAGATCTCGGTGGGGTTGTGCTCGACCCATCCGGCCTGGGGCAGGATCTGCTCGTGTTCGAGCTGGTGGCGGCCGACCTCGCCGCCACCGTGGTCGAAGATCATGAATCGCGTGCTGGTCGTCCCCTGGTCGACCGCGCCGACGAAATCGGGCATGGAAGTCCCCTTGGTCTCTGTGCGTGTTCAGGCGGTCTCGAACTGAGGTTCCGCGGTGGCCGCTTCGCCGGGGTCTCCGGTCTTCGGAAGGTAACGCCCGATGAGCGCCTGGTACAGCCCCGCGCCGAGCAGGCCGCCGACGAGCGGGCCGACGATCGGCACCCAGAAGTACAGTCCCCCGTACTGGTCGCGCCACGCGCCGGAGTAGCCCGTCACGAAGGACGCGAGCCGCGGGCCGAAGTCGCGGGCCGGGTTGATGGCGTACCCGGCGTTGGTGCCCCAGGCCATGCCGATGCCGACCACGGCCAGCCCGATCAGCACCGGAGCGAGGTTGGCCAGCGGCGGCGAGTTGCGCGCGTCGGTGAGCACGAAGATCAGGAAGAGCAGGATCGCGGTGCCGATGATCTGGTCGCGGAACCCGCCCCACAGGCCGACGGGCAGCTCGCCGTTGCCGGGCAGGGTGGAGAACACGGTCTGCGTCTTGAGCGTGTGGCCGGGATCGGCCTTCGCGAGCACCTCGGTGTAGTTCCACCGGACGAGGAGGGCCGCGACGAACGCGCCGGCGGTCTGCGCGACGATGAACGGGCCGGCCTTGCGCCACGGGAAGTCACGGAACGTCGCCATGGCGACGGTGACGGCCGGGTTCAGGTGCGCGCCGCTCAGCCGGGCCGCGGCGTACACGCCGAGCGTGACGCCCAGGCCCCAGGCCCACGCGATGCTGTCGTGGCCGCCGATCTCGGCCGCGCCGACCTGCGCGACGACGCCGCAGCCGAACAAGATGATGATCATGGTGCCGGCGAACTCGGCGCCCAGTTCCGCCAGCCGGCCGGGGACTTTCTCGGTCATGGTTCCTCCTCGAACGCGGCCCGCACGGCCGTACGGGGACGGTAGGGCTCCGCGGGTCCGCGTTCAAGGAACAGGTGTCGACATTGTCGAACACCGGCGCCGAGACCCCCGTCGCCCGGCCGTACGCTGGTCAGGCGTACCCACGCTGACCTGCACTGGCACCTGACCTGGGCGGGTAGGTGACCGCGATCACGATGATCTTGCCGACGGGATGCCGACATTGTCGAAATCTCCCCGTCATGGTTGGGTGTCCGGCATGCCGGGTTCCGTTCAGTCGATCGAGCGGGCCGCCGCGATACTGCGGCTGCTGGCCCGCGGCCCCGGACGGCGCGGCCTGGGGGAGGTGGCCGCGTCGCTCGGACTGGCCCGCGGCACCGCGCACGGCATCCTCCGTACGCTCCAGGGCGTCGGGTTCGTCGAGCAGGACGCGGCCACCGGCAAGTACCAGCTCGGCGCCGCGCTGCTGCACCTGGGGAGCAGCTACCAGGACGTCAACGAGCTGCGGTCGCGCGCGATCAACTGGGCGGACGCGCTGGCCGCGCGCGGCGGCGAGGCGGTACGGATCGGCACGCTCCTCGACGGCCAGGTCCTCGTGGTGCACCACGTGTTCCGGCCCGACGACACGCTGCAGACCCTCGACGTCGGGGCGCTGCTGCCGTTACACGCCACCGCCTTGGGCAAGGCCCTCCTGGCGTACGACACCACCGCCACCGCCGAGCTGCTCGCCGAATCCGGGCTTGCGTCGTACACGCCGCACACGATCACCTCGCCGCTCGCCCTGGCCCGCGCGCTGAAGCAGATCCGGGAGGCCGGCGTGGCCACCGAGAGCGAGGAGTACGTTGCCGGGGAGGCGAGTCTGGCCGCGCCGATCCGCGGCCACGGCGGGCTGGTCGTCGGCGCGATCGGAATCTCCGGCGCGGTCGAGCGATTCTGCGACGCGCGCGGCCGCCCACGTCCGAAACTGGTGACCCATCTGCGCGACGCCGCGCGTGCGGTCTCCCGGGACCTCGGGGCCTCCCGCTGGTGAGTCCCGCACGCTGTTCACAGAGGTAGGCACATGACCGAGCGCTACGTGATGGCCGTCGACCAAGGCACCACGTCGACGCGCTGCATCCTGTTCGACCACAGCGGCCGGCTGGTTTCGGTCGCCCAGCGGGAGCACAAGCAGCACTTCCCCCGTCCGGGGTGGGTCGAGCACGACGCCATGGAGATCTGGCGCAACTTCGAGCGCATCGCGCCGGAGGCGATCGCGCAGGCCGGAGTGACGCCCGACCAGATCGCCGCGATCGGCATCGCCAACCAGCGGGAGACGACGCTGCTGTGGGACCGCGCGACGGGCGAGCCGGTCGGGCGGGCCATCGTGTGGCAGGACACGCGCACCGACGCGCTGGTCGAGGAGATGTCCGGGTGGCCCGGCGCCGACGACGTGCAGGCGCGCTGCGGCATCCCGCTGGCCACGTACTTCTCGGCGCCGCGGATCCGCTGGCTGCTGGACAACACGCCCGGGCTGCGGGAACGGGCGGAACGCGGCGAGGTGCTGTTCGGCACGATGGAGAGCTGGCTGATCTGGAACCTCACGGGCGGGCCGTCCGGGGGGCGGCACCTCACGGACGTGTCCAACGCCAGCCGTACGCTGCTGATGAACCTGGCCGAGCTGGCGTGGGACGACGAGCTGCTCGCGTTCTTCGGCGTACCGCGGGCGATGCTGCCGGAGATCGAGCCGTCGACGGCGGTGTACGGCACGGCGACGAAGGTGGTGCCCGGGGTGCGCATCGCGGCGGCGCTCGGGGACCAGCAGGCGGCGCTGTTCGGGCAGACGTGCTTCGCGCCCGGCGAGGCGAAGTGCACGTACGGGACGGGCAGCTTCCTGCTGCTGAACACCGGGACGCAGCCGGTGCGGTCCGAGCACGGGCTGCTCACGACGGTGGGGTACCAGATCGGGTCCGAGCCCGCCGTGTACGCGCTCGAGGGGTCGATCGCGATCACCGGGGCGCTGGTGCAGTGGTTCCGTGACGGGCTGGGGATCATCGGGAGCGCGCCGGAGATCGAGACGCTGGCGCGGACGGTGGACGACAACGGCGGGTGCTACATCGTGCCGGCGTTCTCCGGGCTGTTCGCGCCGCACTGGCGGAGCGAGGCGCGCGGGGTGATCGTGGGGCTGACGTCGTACATCACCAAGGGGCATCTGGCGCGGGCGGTGCTTGAGGCCACCGGGTGGCAGACGCGCGAGGTGGTGGACGCGATGAACGCGGACTCCGGGATCGCGCTGAAGTCGCTGAAGGTGGACGGCGGGATGACGGCGGACAACCTGCTGATGCAGTTCATCGCCGACGTCCTGGACGTCCCGGTGGTCCGCCCGATGGCCGCGGAAACCGTCTCCCTGGGCGCCGCGTACGCGGCCGGGCTCGCGGTCGGCTACTGGCCCGACCTGGAAGGCCTGCGCCGCAACTGGCATCGCGCCGGGCAGTGGCTGCCCGGGATGGACGCGGACCACCGCGAGGAGGAGTACGACAACTGGCGCCGCGCGGTGGAACGCACCTTCGACTGGAAGCGCCCCTCCCAGCGGGACAAGGGAGACCGGCACCCCACGGGATAACGGCCTCCCGCCCCGCGGGGGTGGTCAGCCGAGCTGGCGGAGCAGGGCGGTGGTGAACGCGGGGAGGTCGGCGGGGGTTCGGGAGGTGATGAGGTTGCCGTCCTCGACGACGTCCTTGTCGACCCAGGCGGCGCCGGCGTTTTCCAGGTCGGTACGGATCGAGTGGAAAGAGGTGACGGTCTTGCCGCGTACGATGCCGGCCTCGGCGAGGACCCAGCCCGCGTGGCAGATGGCGGCCACCGGCTTGCCGGCGTCGAACGCCGCGCGGGTGAGGGCGACGAGGTTGCCGTCGGTACGGACCTTGTCAGGTGAGTAGCCGCCGGGGACGACGACGGCGTCGAACTCGGCCGGGTGCACGTCGTCCGAGCCCTGTTCGACCGTGACCTTCGCCCCCTTCTTGCCGGTGACCTGCTTGCCCTTGGCCATGCCCACGATGACCGCCTCGTGGCCGGCCTTGCGTACCTCGTCGTACGGCACCTGGAACTCGGAGTCCTCGAAGATCTCATCGACGAGGAACGCCACCTTCGCCATCGTCGTCGCCTTCCTAGCGGAATGGGTGGTTCGTGGTCGACGCGGGTTCCTACCCGGGGCCGCGGCCCGGTAGTCGCCGGAGCCGGGCGCAAGCGGCACAAGGATCCGGGCCGCGCGCCGGCGCCGAAAGTCAGTCTCGCGGGGCGAGGCCCTTGGTCGAGATGGTTACGGCGGATCGGTCGTCCCACTGTTCCTGGGCGCGGCGTTCGGCTTCTACCTGGTCCACGTATGCCGCCGCCTCGCGGGTGACGCGGTCGGGGGCCCAGCCGAGGGCCTCGCCCATCAGGGCGGCGGTGATGCCGGCGGACTCGACGCCGCGGTCGCGGGACTCGATGGAGACGCGGGTCCGGCGCGCCAGGACGTCCTCCACGTCGCGGGCGCCCTCGTGGGTGGTGGCGTAGACGACCTCGGCGCGCATGTACGTGTCGCTGCTCGGCAGCGGTTCGGCCAGGGTGCGGTCGTCGTCGATCAGCGCCAGGACCTCGTCGAGGAGTGAGCCGTACCGGCGCAGCAGCTGGGTCACCTGGCGGCGGGACAGTCCGGTGCGGTGGGCCAGGGCGTCGCGCTGGTTCCACAGGCCCTTGAAGCCGTCGGCGCCGATCAGCGGGACGTCCTGGGTGACCGACGGCGGTACGTCGGCGCCGAGGCCGCGGACCACCTCGTCGACCGCGTCCTTGGCCATCACCCGGTACGTGGTGTACTTGCCGCCCGCGACGACGGTCAGCCCGGGCACCGGCGTCCCGACCAGGTGCTCCCGGGACAGCTTCGCGGTCTGGTCCGACGCGCCGGACAGCAGCGGGCGCAGGCCGGCGTACACGCCCTCGATGTCGTCCTTGGTCAGCGGGTCGGACAGCACCTTGTTGGCGTGGTCGAGCAGGTAGTCGATGTCGGCCGCGGTGGCCGTGGGGTGGTCCTTGTCCAGGTCCCAGTCGGTGTCGGTGGTGCCGACGATCCAGTGCCGCCCCCACGGGATGATGAACAGCACGCTCTTCTCCGTACGCAGGATGAGCCCGCTGGTGGAGTCGATGCGCTCGCGCGGCACCAGCAGGTGCACGCCCTTGGACGCGCGTACGTGCACGCTGCTCGCGTCGGCCAGCGCCTGCGTCTCGTCCGTCCACACGCCGGTGGCGCTGAGCACCTGCCGCGCGCGGACCTCGGTCTCCTCGCCGGTCTCCTGGTCGGCCACCACCGCGCCGGTCACCCGCTCGCCGTCGCGCAGGTACCGCACCACGCGGGCCCGGTTGGCGACCAGCGCGCCGTACGTCGCGGCCGTGCGGATCAGCGACATGGTGTGCCGCGCGTCGTCGACCTGCGCGTCGAAGTACTGCACCGCGCCGACCAGCGAGTCGGGGTTCAGCCCGGGCGCGATCTTCAGCGCGCGCCGCTTGGACAGGTGCCGGTGCCGCGGCATGCCGCGGGAGATCCGGCCGGTGGCGCTCATCGTGTCGTACAGGAACACGCCGGCGCCGACGTACGGCCGCTCCCAGACGCGATGGCTCAGCGGGTACAGGAACGGCACCGGGCGGACCAGGTGCGGGGCGAGCCGCTGCACCATCAGGCCGCGCTCCCGCAGCGCCTCGTGCACCAGCGCGAAGTCCAGCATCTCCAGGTACCGCAGGCCGCCGTGGATGAGCTTGCTGGCCCGGCTCGACGTGCCGGCCGCCCAGTCGCGCGCCTCGACCAGGCCGACCCGCAGGCCGCGGGTCGCCGCGTCGAGCGCCGCGCCGGCGCCGACCACGCCGCCCCCGACGATGAGGACGTCGAGCTCGCCCGATCCCATATCGCGTAGCGCCCGCGTCCGCGTGGCGGGCGACAATTGCACCGGCTTCACCGCGTCTCCCGATCTTGAATGCAGTATGACAATGTCGAACAGCGTACCTCGGTAAGCTGAGGGGGTGCCAGGGAGAATCCAGTCGGTCGAGCGAGCTGCGATGATCTTGCGCCTGCTCGCCTCCGGCCCCCGCCAGCTCGGCGTGGTCGAGCTGGCCGACTCCCTGGGCCTGCCCAAGGCGACGGTGCACGGCATCCTGCAGACCCTGCAGCACGTCGGCTTCGTCGAGCAGGACCGCTCGGGCGGCAAGTACCGCCTCGGCGCCGCCCTCCTGCACCTGGGCAACAGCTACCTCGACGTGAACGAGCTGCGCACCCGCGCGATCAACTGGGCCGACTCGCTGGCCTCGCGCGCCCGGGAGAGCGTGCGCATCGGCTCGCTGCACGAGGGCCAGGTGCTGGTCGTGCACCACGTGTTCCGGCCGGACGACAGCCTGCAGACCCTCGACGTCGGCGAGCTGCTGCCCATCCACGCGACCGCCCTCGGCAAGGTGCTGCTCGCCTTCGACCTCCAGGCCGACGCGCTGCTCGCCGACGTCGACCTGAAGAGCTACACGCACCGCACGATCGCGTCGAAGGACGACCTGTCCGCCCAGCTGGAGCTGGTACGTACGGCCGGCTGGGCGTCCGACATCGAGGAGCTGGTCGACGGCGAGGCGGCCATCGCCGCCCCAATCCGCGACGACCGCACGATCGTCATCGGCGCGATCGGCATTTCCGGCGCGGTCGAGCGGGTCTGCGACGACCGCGGCCGCCCGCACAACGAGCTGGTCGCCGCCGTACGCGACGCCGCCCGCGCCGTCTCCCGGGACCTCGGCGCCCGCCGCTGGTAGGTTTCGGCGTCTTTGTCGCGTTCTAGACAAACGCCCGAATCTGTGACCTGATCGTGGGTGCGGTGAAAACTGTTGCCGACCGAGGGGGAGTAGACGGCAATGAAGTTCGGCATTCTGTTCCGGCCGCAAGACCCACCCGATGCGCAGAACATCGTGCGCCGCTGGCAGGAGATCCTCGACGCGGCCCGGCTCGCCGAGGACGTGGGCTTCGACGGCCTGTTCGTACCCGAGCACCACATGATGCCCGACGGCTACCTGCCCTCTCCGTGGGCCGCGCTCGGCGCGCTGGCCGCGATCACCGAGCGGGCCGAGATCGGCACGACGATCCACCTGCTGCCGTTCGAGCACCCCATCCACGTTGCTGAGCATTCCGCGATGGTCGACGTCCTCTCCAACGGGCGGTTGCGGCTGGGCTGCGGGATGGGGAACTTCCCGACCGAGTTCGAGCTGTACGGCATCGACCCCAAGTCGCAGGTGTCGCGCTTTGAGGAGTGCATCGACATCGTGCAGCGCGCGTGGGCCGGTGAGGAGCTGGACCACCACGGCAAGCACTTCGACATCAAGGGCAAGATCACTCCCGCCCCGGTGGGCGCGCAGCTGTGGCTGGGCGCGATGTCCGACGCCGGCGTACGCCGCGCGGCGCGGTTTGGCTGCCCGTGGCCGACCGACCCGCTGCACAACATCAACGTCATGAAGCACTGGGCCGACCTGTACCGGGAGGCCGGCGTGGAGTACGGCACGTCGGACCGGCTCGGCGTCAACCTGCTGCGCGACGCCTGGGTGGCCGACTCCCTGGCCGACGTGGAACGCGACTGGTGGCCGCACGTCCGCGCCGACCACTGGTTCTACTTCGAGCAGGTGCCGCGCTGGGTCGCGGAGTTCGAGCCGTTCCTCCAGGGTGTCACCAAGGAGGAGGACTTCACCTTCGACCGGCACCGCCGCGACCGGCTGATCGTCGGCAGCCCGGAGGACTGCGTCGCCTCGATCCGTACGTTCAAGGAGACCATCGACCCGGACTACCTGATCATGACGTTCCGGATGGCGTACGGCCCGGACCACCAGAAGGAGCTCGAGTGCATCCGCCGGTTCGGCCGGGAGGTCATCCCGGAGTTCCGCTGACGGCGGGTCGGGCGGCGGCGCGCACGGGGCGGATGGCAATCTGAGTGCGTGCCGCAACCCGGTGAGATGCAGGATGTGCTGGCGCCGCCCGCGCGGGCGGCGATCTTTTTGGTGGTCACGGTGCGCGCCGGCGCCGAGGACGACGTCCGCGGCCTGCTGGCCGACCTCGCGGGGCTGACGCGGTCGGTCGGGTTCCGGATGCCGGAGTCGGAGCTGAGCTGCGTGGCCGGCATCGGCTCGCAGCTGTGGGACCGGCTGTACGGCGCGCCGCGGCCGGCCGCGCTGCACCCGTTCCAGCCGGTGGCCGGGGCCGTGCACGCGGCCCCCGCGACACCCGGCGACCTGCTGTTCCACCTGCGCGCCCGGCGTCTCGACGTCTGCTTCGAGCTGGCCCGGCAGGTGATGATCCGGCTGGCCGGGCGCGCCGACGTGGTGGACGAGGTGCACGGCTTCCGGTACTTCGACGAGCGCGACCTGATGGGGTTCGTCGACGGTACGGAGAACCCGGGCGGCGCGGACGCGGTGGCCGCCGTACGGATCGGCGACGAGGACCCCGGCTTCGCCGGCGGCAGCTACGTCGTCGTGCAGAAGTACGTGCACGACCTCGACGCCTGGGAGGCGCTGACCGTCGAGGAGCAGGAGCGGGCGATCGGCCGGCGCAAGCTGTCCGACATCGAGCTGCCGGACGACGTGAAGCCGTCGAACTCCCACGTCGCGCTGAACACGATCACCGACGCCGACGGCACCGAGCGGCAGATCGTACGGGACAACCTGCCGTTCGGCTCGGTCGGCGACGGGGAGTTCGGCACGTACTACATCGCCTACGCCGCCGACCCGGACGTGATCGAGCGGATGCTGCGCAACATGTTCGTCGGCGACCCGCCGGGCAACCACGACCGGATCCTGGACTTCTCCACCGCGCTCACCGGCTGCCTGTTCTTCGTGCCGCCCGCGGCCTTCCTTGAGGACCCGCCGGTGCCCGGGGACGGCTCGCTGGGTATCGGCAGTCTGAAAGGGGAGAGCAGCACATGAACAACCTGCATCGCGAGCTCGCGCCGGTCTCCGACGCCGCGTGGGCGGAGATCGAGGCCGAGGCGCGCCGCACGTACACCCGGCACGTCGCGGGCCGCCGCGTGGTGGACCTGGTCGGTCCGGCCGGGCCGGCGCTGTCGGCCGTCGGCACCGGGCACGTGCGCCCGCTCGACGCCCCGGCCGGCGGGGTGCAGGTACGGCGGCGCGAGGTGCGGCCGCTGGTCGAGCTGCGGGTGCCGTTCACCGTGGACCGGCAGGCCGTGGACGACGTGGAGCGCGGCGCGAAGGACTCGGACTGGCAGCCGGTGAAGGACGCCGCGCGGCAGATCGCGTTCGCCGAGGACCGTACGGTCTTCCACGGACTGGACGCGGCGGGGATCACCGGCATCGCGCCCAGCAGCTCCAACGAACCGCTGCCGCTGCCGTCCGATGCCGCGCGCATCCCCGACGCCGTCGCCCAGGCGGTGACCGCGCTGCGGCTGGCGGGCGTCGGCGGCCCGTACAGCCTGCTGCTGTCGGCGGACGCCTACACCGCGGTCGCCGAGACCACCGACCACGGCTTCCCGATCCGCGACCACCTGGCCCGGCTGCTGCCCGACGGCGAGATCATCTGGGCGCCCGCGCTCGACGGTGGCCTGCTGGTCTCCACCCGCGGCGGCGACTACGAGCTGCACGTCGGCCAGGACCTGTCGATCGGGTACCTGGCGCACGACGCCGGCGCCGTACAGCTGTACCTGGAGGAGACCCTCACGTTCCTGGCCGTCACGGCCGAGTCGAGCGTGCCGCTGCCCGTGCGGTAGGTCAGTCCGCCCGCGTACGCAGCTGGTCGACGAGGGCCTCGAGCGCGGGTACGGCGTCGGTGAGCAGCCGCTGGTGCTCGGCGCCCAGCGCGTCGGCGGCGTGCGCGACCTCTTTCGTACGGTTGTTGCGGATCCGCGCGGCCGTCGTACGGCCGTGTTCGGTCACGTCGACGACCGCGCTGCGCTGGTCGTCCGGGTGCGGCTCGCGGGCGATCAGGCCCGCGCCGTCCAGCTTGGCGATCACCCGGGACAGCATGGTCGGGTTGAGCCGCTCCACGTGCGCGAGCTCGGACAGGCTGACGGGGCCGCGGCGCGCGATGACGCCCAGCGTGGACGCCTGCGTGGGCGTGAGGCCCTCGTCGGTCGCCGTGGTGTTCAGCTCGCGGCCCAGCCGGCTGATCGCTTGCCGGAGCCGGGTGAGCACGTCGTCGTCCACCGGTTCACCGCCCCTGATTGGTTGCTTGCCGATAAGCAGTTGATAGCGTACGCGCAATGAGCGTTGACGAGCGGCGGCAGGCGGACGTGGCCACCGGCATGGCCACCGGCCGGAACGTCCTTTTCGTCATCGTCTCCCTCGCACTTTTGATGATCTCGGTCGATCAGACGATCGTTTCGACCGCGCTGCCCTCGATCCAGTCCGACATCGGCGCGCCGCTCGGCTGGACCGTGTGGACGATCACCGTCTACGCGCTCGGCCAGGTCGTCGCCAAACCGCTCGCCGGCCGGCTCAACGACCGGCTCGGCCCGCGCCGGCTCTTCCTGGTCTCCGCCGCGGTGTTCACCGCCGCCTCGGTCTGCTGCGGCCTCGCCGCCGACATCTACATGCTCATCGCGATGCGCCTCGTGCAGGCGCTCGGCGGCGGCGTCATCGTCCCCGCGGGCTCGGCGATCGTCTCACACGCGTTCGGCGCGGACCGGGACCGCGCGCTCGGCCTGTTCACCAGCATCGTCCCGGTCGGCGCGCTGATCGGCCCGGTGCTCGGCGGCCTGCTCGTGCACGCCTGGTCCTGGCGCGCCATCTTCCTGGTCAACCTGCCGATCGGCGTGATCCTGCTGGTCGCCGGCTACCTCCGGGTGCCGCGCATCGACACCGCGCGGGCGAGCGGGCCCACCGACGTCGCCGGGATCATCCTGATGACGTTCACGGTGGTCGGCGTGATGGCCGGGATCACCGAGCTGGGCGACACGCGGTTCGGTGCGGCGCCGGCGATCGCCGCCGGGTGCCTGGTGCTGGCCGCGGTGCTCGCGGTGCTGCTCGCCCGGCACATCCGCGGCCACCCCAACCCCGTCGTCGCGCCGAACCTGCTGGCCGGGCGGAGCTTCGGCACGATGAACGTGATCAACTTCCTGTACGGCTGCACGGCGCTGGGCCTGGCGACGCTGGTGCCGCTGTACGCCGAGCGCCGGTACGCGATCCCGCCGCTGGAGGCCGGCACGCTGCTGACCGCACGCGCCGTCGGCATCATCCTGGTCTCCGGCCTGACCACGTTCGCGCTGCGCCGTACCGGGTATCGCCGGCCGATGCTGGTCGGCTCGCTGTTCATCGCGTGCGGGCTCGCGCTGATGGCGTTTCCCGCGCCGCTGCCGCCGGTGCTCTGGCTGGCGGTGACCGCGGCGATCGCCGGCCTCGGCATGGGCGTGGTCGCGCCCGCGTCCAACAACGCGACGCTGTACCTGGCCCCCGCACAACTCGCCGAGATCACCGGCCTGCGCGGCATGTTCCGCCAGACCGGCAGCATCACCGCGGTCTCGGTGGCCACCGCCATCACCGAGCGCTCGGCGCATCCCGGAGCGGCCCTCGGCTACGTCTTCGCCGCCTTCGCCGTGATCGTCGTCGCCACCCAGCCCCTCCTCCGCTGGGTCGCCGACCGCCGCGGCGCGTGGTAAGCCCCGGTGCCCGGCCTAGCCCCGCCCAAGGCCTCGCGTGTTCTTCCCCGGCCCGGATAAAGGCCTCGCTTCGCGAGACTGATTTTTGCGCGTACGGCGGCCGAACGCGAAATAAATCTGTCTCGTGGAGCGAGGCCTTTTCAGTGTCCGCGGTGTGTTCTCAGCGCAGGACCGGGCGGTGGCGGCCCGCCAGGATGTCGCGGCTGATCACCATGCGCTGGGTCTCCGTGGTGCCTTCGCCTATTCGGCGGATGCGGAGTTCTCGGTACCAGCGTTCCAGCGGCAGGTCCTTTGTTACGCCGTAGCCGCCGTGGATCTGGATGCAGCGGTCGACGACCCGGCCGGCCGCTTCGGAGGCGAGGATCTTGGCTACCGCGGCCTCCGTGCGGAACGGCTGGCCGCGGTCGGCGAGGTCGGCGGCGTGCAGGACGGCCAGCGTGGCGGTGCGCAGGTCCATCTCGTTGTCCACCAGCATCCACTGGATGCCCTCGTGCTCGGCCAGCGTCTTCTGGAACACCTCGCGCTGCGGGGCGTACTCGACGGCCATCTCGTGCGCCCGGTACGCGGGGCCGAGGCAGCCCGCGGAGTACACCACCCGCTGGCGGGTGAGCAGCTCGTTGGCCACGCCGAAGCCCTTGTTCACCTCGCCGAGGACGTTCTCCGCGGGCACCCGCGCGTCGTCGAAGTGCAGCTCGGTGGCGTAGTGCCCGGAGCGCAGCGTGTGGATGACCCGGCGCACCGCGAACCCCGGCGTGTCGGCGTCCACGATGAAGCAGGTCAGTCCTTTGCGGCCGTCCTCCAGCGATCCCGTACGGGCGAAGACCAGGCCGTAGTCCGCGGTGTCGGCGCCGCTGATGAACACCTTCGAGCCGTTCAGCACCCACACGTCGCCGTCCTGCACCGCCCGCGTACGTACGGCCCGGCCCGGGTCGCTGCCGCCGGACGGCTCGGTCAGCGCGAAGAACCCGGACTTCTCGCCGCGCAGCGTCGGGTAGAGGTACTTCTCCTTCTGCTCCTCCGTCGCGCCGAACAGCTGCGCCAGGCCGGCGGCGCTGCCGAAGACGCCGTAGCAGGGGGTGTACAGCCCGGCGCGGTGCTGGGACATCTCGATGGCCAGCAGGCTGTTGGTGACCGTGTCGATGTCCGGCCCGCCCAGCTCGGGCGGCGCGCCGAGGTTGAACAGCCCCATCTGCTTGGTCTCGGCGACCAGCCGCTCGTGGTCGGCCTCGGGCAGCTCGCTGGCGTCGGGGTCGAGGTCGTCCTCAAGCGGCACGATCCGCTCGCGGACGAACGCGCGCACGGTCTCGATCAGGCTCTTCTGCTCGTACGTCAGGGAAAGGTCCATAGCGGCGCTCCTCAGGCCGGCCGGATGCGACCGGACGCGATGTGCTCGAGCTCGTGGAAACGGGACAGGTACTGCGTGGTGACCTCGTACCGGAACCGGTGGCCGGGCCCGAGCGCGGCCAGCCGGTCCGCCAGCTCCGAGCGCAGCCCGAACCGGCTCCGCCCGCCCGCGTACCCGTTCTCCAGCGCCTCCCCGGACGCGCCGGCGACCTGGTACACCCCGGTCTGCCCGGGCAGCCGCGCCACGTTCTCCTCGGTCAGCTCGATCCACGGCTTGGTCATCCGTACGCTCACAGCAGCTCCTCGGGGACGTCGGCGTACCGGCTCCGTACGTACTCGCCGAGCCCCTTGGCCTGCGGGTCCTGCCGCGACGACGCGGCCACGCCCTCGCCGAGCAGGCCGTGCACCACGAAGTTCACCGCGCGGATGTTCGGCAGCTCGTACCGGGAGATCCTCAGGTCCGCGGCCTCCGGCAGCAGCTCGCGCATGCGCTCCTCGGTCAGGTACGCGCGCAGCCAGGCGTACCCGGCGTCGGTGCGCGCCCACAGCCCGACGTTGGCGTTGCCGCCCTTGTCCCCGGACCGGGCGCCGGCCACCGTGCCCAGCGGCACCCGCCGGGTCGCCCCGCCGGGCGCGGCCGCGGGCGCCGGCCCGGCGGCCGGCTCGATCGGCGCCGCGGGCGGCGGCCCGGTCGGCGGGTGCGGCACCTCGACCCGCTCGCCGTCCGGCCGTACGACGGTCTGCGTGACCACGTCGCACGGCACCAGCGCGGGCCAGTACACGCCGTACTCCGAGGCCCGCCGGTCGGCCCGTTCGGAGAACAGCCCCGGGTAGTTGGACAGGCTCAGGCTGGTGCCCGCGTCGAAGAACCGGCGGCCGACCTTGTCGGGGTCGGGGTCCTTCACCGTCACGGTGAAGCGCGCGGCCGCCTCGGCGTTCAGCGTCGCGTCCACGTGGTCGGTACGGACGAGCGCCGTCTCCACCTTGGCGAACTGTTCACGCCCGCCGAGCCCGTCGAACAGCGCCTCCTCGGCGAACCGCGCCTTGGCCTCGATGTTCAGCCCGGTGAGCAGGAACGTCACCGAGTTGCGGTAACCGCCGCGGTAGTTGATGGACACCTTGTACGACCCGGTGGCCGGCTCGCCGCGGACGCCGGTGACCGCGACCCGGTCCGGGCCCTCCTGCGCCAGCCGGATGGTGTCGAACCGGGTCACGACGTCGGGGTTGCGGTACGCGGGCGCGTCGATCTCGTACAGCAGCTGCGCCGTCACGGTCTCCGGCGTCACCATCCCGGAGGTGCCCGGGTGCTTGGTGATCACGCAGCTCCCGTCCGGGTGCATCTCGGCGATCGGGAAACCGGGCCGTACCGGGTTGGGGATCTCGGTGAAGAACGAGAAGTTGCCGCCGGTGGTCTGCGGCCCGCATTCGATGATGTGCCCGGCGGTGACGGCGCCGGCCAGCCGGTCCCAGTCGTCGGGCTTCCAGCCGAACTTCCACGCGGCCGGGCCGACGACCACCGACGCGTCGGTGACGCGCGGGCAGATCACGATGTCGGCGTCGGCGTTCAGCGCCTCGACGATGCCCCACGCGCCGAGGTAGGCGTTGGCGGTGACCGGCTCGACGCCCGCGTCGGCCAGCCGTACGCCGGTGTCGAGGTTGGCCAGGTCGTGCCCGTCGCGTTGCAGCTCGGGCAGGCGGGGGAGCAGGTCGTCGCCCTCCAGGTAGGCGATCTTCGGCGTGCGGCCGATCTCCGACGCCAGCTTCTCCAGCTCCAGGGCCAGCCCGGACGGGTTCAGGCCGCCGGCGTTCACCACGATCTTCGTGCCGCGGTCCAGGCAGGTGGCCAGGACGTCGCGCATCTACGTCAGCAGCGTCACGGCGTAACCGCGTGAGGCGTCGCGCTGCTGGTTCTTCCACAGCACGAGCATGGTCAGCTCGGCCAGGTAGTCGCCGGTCAGCACGTCGATCGGGCCGCCGTCGACCATCTCGCGGGCGGCGCTGACCCGGTCGCCGTAGAAGCCCGAGCAGTTCGCGATGCGCAGCGGGGTGCTCGTCATGCGTCCTTCCCTCCGTGTCGGGTGGTCTGCACGCTGGACCGCTGCAGCGGGGCGCGGTGCGCGCCGTCCACGCGTACGGTCTCGCCGTTCAGGTAGCTCGTCGCGGTGGTCGCCACGGACAGCACGACCTCGGCGATCTCGTCCGCCTCCGCGATGTGCCCGCCGGGCAGCTCGGCCTCGACCTTGGCGCGCTCCCCGGGGTCGGTGAACCGGGAGCCGGTGGTCAGCACCGCGCCCGGCGCCACCCCGTTGACCTGGATGCCGTACGGCGCCCACTCGACGGCCAGCGTCTGGGTGAGGCTGTTCATGGCCGCCTTCGCCGCCGCGTAGTGCGCGCCGCCCGGATGCGGGTGGTCGGCGGCGACCGAGCTGACGTTGAGGATCCGGCCGCCGCCCTGTTGCACGAAGTACGGGAACACCGCGCGGCTGCACAGGAACGCGGTGGTCAGGTTGGTGTCGATCACCGTGCGCCAGCCGTTCGGCGAGATGTCCTCCGCCTTGGCGAAGAACAGCCCGGCGGCGTTGTTGACCAGCAGGTCGATCCGGCCGTACGCCTCGACGGCGCGCGCCATCAGCGCGTCGACGGCGTCCGCGTCGCGCAGGTTCGCCTCCACGCCGATCGCCTGGCCGCCCGCCGCGGCGATCTCGTCGAGGACCTCCTGAAGATTGGCCTGCTTGCGGCTGTTGACCACCACGCGGGCGCCCTGGCGGGCGGCCGACACGGCGATGGCCCGGCCGATGCCCTGGCCGCTTCCCGTTACCAGTACGACGGCGTCGCTGAGTCTCACGGTGCTCCTGTTCGGTCGTCGTCGAGCGGAATGTCGTCGGGCAGCTGCCAGTCCGCCACCTTGTCGGTGTAGGCGTGCACGTGCTTGAGCATGCGGCGCATCGCGGCGTCGGCGTCGCCGTCGCGGATGGCGTCGAGGATCCGGGCGTGCGCGTGCAGCACCTGCGGGCGTACCTCGGCGCTCTTGCGCGGGGAGCGGGTGATGCCGAGCTCGATCGCGTGGCCGATGGCCGACATGAACGCGCTCAGCAGCTCGTTGTGGCTGGCGTCGGCGACGGCCAGGTGCCAGGCGGCGTTCGCCGCGGAGAAGTCGGCCTGGCGGATCCGCTTGGCCGACATCCGTTCGTGCAGCCCGCTCAGGGTCTCCAGGTCGGCGTCGGTACGGGCGCGGGCGGCCAGCCGCGCGCACATCGGCTCCAGCGCCTCGCGGGTCTCCAGCAGGGCGGCGAAGCTCAGCCGGCGGCCACGGATGAACACGTCGAGGGACTCCACGACGTTGTCGACGCGCGGCAGCCGCACCACACTGCCGCCCTTGGCGCCCGGCCGGGACGTGATCAGGCCGGAGGCCTGAAGCAGCCGCAGCGCCTCACGCACGGTGCTGCGGCCCAGGCCGGTCTGCTCGGCCAGCTCGCGTTCCGTGGGCATCACCGTCCCCTCGCCGAGCCGCCCGTCGAGGATGGCCGCGCGGATGCGGTCCGCCAGCATGCTGGACGCGGTCTGGTTCTGGACCGGGCCGAAGACTGAGTCCATCGCTGCTCCTGAGGTGTCGGGCCCACTCCAGCCCAGCCGTTCATGTCTGTCAAGCCCTATTGTCAGACCAAAGGACCAGATCTACGCTCAAGGTCGTCCCCGACGACGGGAGAGCTCCGCGATGACACGTGCGCTCGAAGGGCTGCTGGTCCTGGACCTCGGGCAGATCTACAACGGGCCGTACTGCGGCATGCTGCTGGCGCACCTCGGCGCCGAGGTGATCAAGGTCGAGTCCCCGTCCGGCGACCCCACGCGGTGGCGCGCCGCGGGCGAGGAGTCGTACCCGTTCCTGATGCTCAACGGCAACAAGCAGGGCCTGCGCCTGGACCTGAAGGACCCGGCCGGGCGGGAGATCTTCCTGCGGCTCGCCGAGCGCGCGGACATCGTCGTGGAGAACTTCGGGCCCGGCGTGATCGACCGGCTCGGGCTCGGGCACGACGCGCTGGCCGAGGTCAACCCGCGGATCATCCTGGCGTCCGGCAAGGGCTTCGGCAACGACGGGCCGTACCGGGACTATCCGGCGATGGACATCACCATCCAGGCGATGACCGGCATCATGGAGATCAACGGGTTCCCGGAGAGCCCGCCGGTGAAGGCCGGGATCGCGCCCGCGGACTTCGCCGGCGGCACGCACCTGCTGGCCGCCGTCCTGGCCGCGCTGTACCAGCGCGAGCGCACCGGCCGCGGCCAGCACGTCGAGGTGTCCATGCAGGACGCGCTGCTGCCCACGCTGACCTCGAACCTCGGCGGCTACTACTCCTCCGGCGGCACGCTGCCCGAGCGTACGGGCAACCGGCACGGTGGGCTGTCGGTGTGCCCGTACAACGTCTACCCGGCCGCGGACGGCTGGGTGTCCATCCTGTGCGTGACCGACCGGCACTGGGAACGGTTCTGCGGCGTGATGGACCGGCCGGACCTGTGGGCGCGCACGGAGCTGCGCACCACCGTGGGCCGCGCCGCGCGGATGGACGAGATCGACGAGCTGGTCGGCGCGTGGACCGTACGGCACGGCAAGGACGAGGTGTTCCGGCTGCTGCGCGAGGCGGGCATCCCGGCCGCGCCGCTGCTCCGGCTGGCCGAGGTGGCCGCCGACCCGCACCTGCGGCACCGCGGGATGCTGCGCGACGTCGAGCACCCGACGATGGGCACGGTCACCACGTACGGCACGCCGCTGCGGCTGTCGGAGTCCGCGCCGGTCCCGTCCACCGCGGCGCCGCTGCACGGCCAGCACTCGCGCGACGTCCTGCGCCGCCACCTCGACCTGACCGACGCCGAACTGGACCGGCTCGCCGCCGACCAGGTGATCTAGGAGAACGCATGAGTGTGGACGAAAAGCTGCTCGCCGATATCCGGGCGAACATCGGGAGCACGCGGCGGGCCGACCTCGGGGAGATCACCGCGCTGCACATCCGCCGGTACGCGCTGGCCATCGGGGAGGACGACCCGCTGTACACCGACCCCGAGTACGCGCGGTCGCAGGGCCACGCCGACGTGGTGGCTCCGCCGAACATGCTGCCGTCCGTCATCGAGTGGGGCGTCGGGCATCCGGAGGGCGAGCTGAACCGGGACGGGACGACCGGCGAGCACCTGCAGGGCGTGGACACGTCCGGCGTACGGACGATGGGCGGCGGGGAGACCATGACGTTCCACCGGCCGGTCGTCGCGGGCTGCCGGGTCACGCAGACGACCACGCTGGTCGACGCGACCATGCGCGAGGGGCGGTCCGGGCCGATGATCATCGTCTCGTACCGGAACGAGTACCACGACGAGCACGGCACGGGGCTGATGACCTGTGACCGCACGATGCTGCTGCGCTGAGGGGGACGCGATGAGGTACGAGACGATCAACGTCGGTGAGGCGCTGCCCGAGCAGGTGCACCGGCCGAGCTACGTGCAGCTGTTCCGGTACAGCGCGGCCACGTGGAACAGCCACCGGATCCACTACGACGCCGCGTACGCGCAGGTGGAGGGGTACCCGGACGTGCTCGTCCAGTCCCACCTGCACGGCGCGTTCCTCACCCGGCTGTGCACCGACTGGATGGGGTCGTCGGGGCGGCTGGTCAGCCTGTCGCTGCAGGTCAAGCGGTTCGCCACGCCGGCCAACACGCTGACCTGCCGCGGGCGGGTGACCGGGAAGGAGATCGTCGACGGGGAGGGACGGGTCACCGTGGCGATCGAGGAGGTGCGCGACGACGGCGAGGTCTGCGCGCCCGGCGAGGCCGTGATCGGGTTCCCGGTATGAGCGCGGGGCAGGTGCGTTACGAGGTCCGCGGGCATCGGGCGGACGTCGTCATCGACAGCCCCGCGAAGCGCAACGCGCTGTCGGCGGAGGTGGTCGCCGGGCTGCACGCGTCGCTGGAGCGGGCGGTCGCCGACCCGGCCGTCCGCGTGATCACGCTGAGCGCGGTCGGGCACGTCTTCTGCGCCGGGGCCGACCTGAAGGAGGAGCCGTCGCCGGGCGCGTCCGACGCCCGGGCCGACCGCGCCACGCGGCTGTTCGCCGCGCTGCTCGACTGCCCCAAACCGCTGGTCGCCCAGGTCAACGGGCACGCCCGCGCGGCCGGCGTCGGGCTGATCGGCGCCTGCGACATCGCGGTCGCCGCGTCGGAGGCGACGTTCGCGATCAACGAGGTCCGGGTGGGCCTCCTCCCGGCGACGGTCGCCGTCCCGCTGGCCACGCGCATGCGGCCGGCTGTTCTGCGCCGCTACGCACTGACCGGCGAGACGTTCACGGCCCCCGCCGCCGTCCAGGCGGGCCTCCTGGACGACGCGGTCCCGGCGGCCGACCTGGCCGCGACGATCGCCGCGATCACCACCCACTTCGCCGCCTGCGAGCCCACCGTCCTCACCCGGATCAAGCCCTTCCTCACGACCCTGTCCCGTACCCCGCTTCCCGAGGCCGCCGCGCTGGCCACGTCCGAATCCCAGAAGGCCTTCGAGTCCCCCGCAGCCACGGAAGGCCGCCGAGCCTTCCGAGAACACCGCCCACCACCGTGGAACGTAGACCCTACGTGAACGCGGAAGGCCTCGCGCGTTCTTCCCCGCCCCGGACAAAGGCCTCGCTTCGCGAGACCGATTCATTACGCGTGCGGACGCCGTGGGCGGAGGCGGATCGAGGCCTTCTCCGGGCCGTGGATTGCTGGCGCGCCGCTCAGCGCCCCTCGATCAGCTTCTCCGCGCGTTCCAGGGACTCGGCTGCCGTCACCCCGGCGAAGTTGAAGTCCACGAAGGTCTCGTCGGCGCCGTCCTCGGCCGCCTGGTCGATGGCGTCGGCGATCTGGTTCAGGGTCATGGACGGGTCGGGGTTGAGGCGGACCACGCGCCGGATCGCGTCGGGGTCGCGGCCTGCTGACTCCGCGGCCCGGCGGATCGTGTCCCACGGCTTGGGCTGGACCCGGGCGACCGTCAGCCAGCCGGTGGCGCGGCGGCCGACGCGCTGGAGGGCCGCCTCGCTGAAGCCGCCCAGGTAGATCGGGGGGCCGCCGGGTTGGACGGGGCGGAGGTCGACCTGGGTGTCGGGCAGGTGCAGGTACGGGCCGTCGTGGCGGACCGGGTTGGTCGTCCACCACGCGTCCAGGAAGTCGAGCAGGTCGTCCAGCCGCCGCCCGCGCGTACGCCAGTCGACGCCGGCCGCCGCGTACTCGTCGCGCATCCAGCCCAGCCCGAAGCCCACATCCAGACGACCCGCGCTGAGCACGTCGAGCGTGGTCAGCGCACGGGCGAGCGCGACCTGGCCGTAGTACGGGGCGTTCAGCGTGCTGGAGTTCAGCCGGATGCGGCCGGTCGCGGTGGCCGCCACCGTCCACACCAGCAGCGGGTCGCCGGCCCGGGTGAACTCCGGCGGGTACGGTTGCGCCTTCCCGGGATACGGGTCCCCGGGGGAGAGCGGCGTGAGCAGCCGGTCGCCGACCCACAGCGTGGCATAGCCGAGCCGCTCGGCGGCCGCCGCGAAGCCCGCGATGTCGGCCGCGCTCCCCAGCGCCGGCCCGAACTGCGGCAGCGCGATCCCGAGTCTCATCCGCTACTGGAAGTCGCAGCCGGGGTTCGGCGCGTCCTCCGACAGCGGGCTGCCGTGCGGCAGCACGTACAGCACGCGGAGCACCACCGGCGTGTCCCCGAGGTTGCGCCCGATGTGCACGTGCCCCGGCCCGGACGGCTCGCTGAGCCGGCTGCCCTGCCGGTAGACGCCGTCGGACGCGCACGTGGCGTCGAAGTGGCTCAGCGTCCCCTTCTCCACCTGCCCGTACAGCGGCCCGTCGTGGTAGTGCCAGCCGGTGCTCTGATGCGGCGGGATGGTGATCTCGCGGAGGATGTAGTCGGTCCCGCGCACCGTCTTCTGCGCGATGATCGTGCCGGTTACCCCGGGCCCGGCCGGTGTGGCCGCGGCCGGGCCGGCCGCCGTGAGACATCCCCCGGCGATCGCCGCCACGACGAGCCCGGCACCAAGTCGCAAACGCATGAGCCGAACCTATCGGTACGACGGCCGAAGACCATCCGAAACGGGTGACGTCCCGGCGGAACCGGACGCGTCAGGGTCGCGGGATGACCGACAACGCGCCGTTGAGTGAGAGCGAGCGGGCCGAGCTCGAACGGCTCCGCGCCACGGTCGCCGAACGCGGGCGGCTGCGGAACCGGGCCCGCGCCGTACTGGCCGCGGTCCTGGTCACCGTCGCGTGCGTGCTGGCGCCGGTCGCGGTCGTCGCCGTCTGGACGAGCAACCAGGTCTCAAGCACCGACCGGTACGTCCGGACCGTCGCCCCGCTGGCGTCGGACCCGGCGATCCAGAACGCCGTCGCGAACCGGGCCACCGACGTGATCATGCGGCAGCTGAACCTCCAGCAACTGCTGCCCCAGGTCGTCACCGCCCTGGAGAAACGCGGCCTGCCGCCGCGGGTGGGCGACCGGCTGAGCGGTCTCAGCGGCCCGATCACCAACGGCGTCCGCGACTTCGTACGGACGCAGACCGGAAAGGTGGTGCAGAGCGACGCCTTTGAACGGTTATGGGTCAACGGCAACCGGCTCGCCCACCAGCAGCTCACCGCGGTCTTGTCCGGTAAGGGCACGAAGCTGCTGAAGGTTGGCCAGGGCACGGTCAGCGTCGACCTGGCCCCGGTGATCGACGCGGTCAAGCAGAAGCTGGTGGCGTCCGGGCTCGGGGCGGCGAACGCCATCCCCACCGTCCACACGTCCTTCCAGCTCTTCGAGCCGGGCACGCTCACCCGCGCGCAGACGATGTACTCGGTGCTGACCACGCTCGGCTGGGCGCTGCCCGTCCTCGTCCTGGTGCTCATCGCGCTCGGCATCGTCGCGGCCCGCGGCCACCGCCGTACGCTGCTGGCCGCCGCCTTGGGGGTGGCCGGCGCCATGATCGTCCTCGGCTTCGGGATCATGATCGGCCGGCTGGCGTACCTGAACGCCCTCGGCGCGCATCATCTCGACACCACCGCCGGGGCGGTCCTGTTCGACACCATCGTGCGCTTCCTGCGTACCGGGATCCGCGCGGTCTTCGCGCTCTTCCTGGTCATCGCGGCGGGCGCGTACCTCACCGGCCCGTCGCAGTCGGCCGCCGCGGTCCGCCGGGTGAGCGTCCAGGCGCTCGGCGGCCTGCGCCGGATGGGCGAGTCCCGCGGCGTGTCCACCGGCCCGGTCGGCCGCTGGATGTACCGCCACCGCCGCCTCCTGCGCATCGGCGCGGTCGCCGTCGCGGCGCTGATCTTCCTGTTCTGGAACCAGCCCACCGGCGTGGTCATCCTGGCCATCGCCCTGATCCTGCTCGCCGTCCTTGGACTGATCGAACTCCTCGCCCGCCCGCCCTCGCCCGCGTGACGGGGGATGCCGCAGACTCGGGCCATGAATACGGACGGGTTCTGGGCGGACGTGGAGCGGCATGTGGTGCGGTACGGCGCGGGGTTCACGCCGCGCGTCATCGAGCGGGCCGCCGGGGCGTACGTCTATGACAGCGGCGGCGCGGCGATCCTCGACTTCACGTCCGGGCAGATGAGCGCGGTGCTGGGGCACGCGCATCCGGACATCGTGCGCGCGGTCTCCCGGTCGGTCGCCGAGCTCGGCCATCTGTTCAGCGGGATGCTGAGCCGGCCGGTCGTCGACCTGGCCAAGCGGCTGGCCGGGACGCTGCCGGACCCGCTGGCCAAGACGCTGCTGCTGACGACCGGCGCGGAGTCCAACGAGGCGGCGCTCAAGCTGGCCAAGCTGTACACCGGCCGGTACGAGGTCGTCTCGTTCGACCGGTCCTGGCACGGCATGACGTCCGGGGCCGCCGCGGCGACGTTCTCCGCGGGCCGCCGCGGGTACGGGCCGGTCGTCCCGGGCAACCTGACGCTCCCGACGCCCAACGCCTACCGGTCGCCGTTCCGCCGCCCGGACGGCTCGTACGACTGGGAGGCCGAGCTGGAGTACGGGTTCGCGCTGGTGGACCGGCAGTCGACCGGCGCGCTCGCCGCCTGCCTGGTCGAGCCGATCCTGTCCTCCGGCGGCATCATCGACCCGCCGGCCGGCTACCTCGCCCGCCTCAAGGAGCTGTGCGCGGAGCGCGGCATGCTGCTCGTTCTCGATGAGGCGCAGACGGGCCTCGGCCGTACGGGGCACATGTACGCCTTTGAACGCGACGGGGTCGCGCCGGACATCCTCACGCTGTCCAAGACGCTCGGCGCCGGCCTGCCGGTCGCGGCCGTGGTGACCAGCGCGGACATCGAGGAGGTGGCCCGCGACCGCGGCTTCCTGTTCTTCACCACGCACGTCTCCGACCCGCTGGCGGCCACCGTCGCGCTGACCGTCCTCGACGTCATCGAACGCGACGGCCTCGTACGGCGGTCGGCGGAGCTGGGCGAACGGCTCACCGAGCGGCTGCTGGGCCTGCGCGACGCGTACGAGGTGGTCGGCGACGTCCGCGGCCGCGGCCTGCTGCAGGGCATCGAGCTGGTCACCGACAAGGCGTCCCGGACGCCCGCCGACGCCCTCGGCCAGGCGGTCACCGCCGAGTGCCTGGAGCGCGGCCTGCACGTCAACATCGTCCAGCTCCCCGGCATGGGCGGCATCTTCCGCATCGCCCCGCCGCTGACCATCACCGACGACGAGCTGGACGCCGGCGTCGACATCCTCGACGCGTCCATCAAGGCCGCCGTCTCATGACTCCCCGGGCGTCGTCGCGGCCGGGCCGGCGTCCAGGTAGTGGCTCAGCAGGACGTCGGTGGCGGAGTGCGCGAGGATGGACACGAGGCTGGCCGCGGCCAGGATGTTGAACAGCGGCTGCGCCCCGTCCAGGCCGGACTGCAGGATCAGCACCCCGTAGACCAGCGGGATGAACCCCTTCGGGCCGAGCCACATGACGACGAGCTGCTCGCGCGCGGGCAGTCCGGACCGCCAGAGCGCGGCGCCCAGCGCGACCGGCCGTACCGCGACGAGGACCAGCGCGGCGAACAGCCAGGCCCGCCAGCCGATGCCGGTCAGCACCGGGATGGAGATCATCGCGCCGATGATCAGCAGCGCGGCCAGCTCGGTCCGGTTCGCGGTCAGCTCGGCGAACCGGTTGAGGGTCTCGTGCCGCCGGACCTCGGCGCGGGCGATGGTGATGCCGGCGGCGAAGGCGGCCATGTACGGGTTCGCGTGCGTGACCGTGCTGGTGACCAGCACGACCAGGCCGACGAGCAGGACGTGCAGCGGCTCGAACGGGGTGGACTCGGCGAACAGGCGGGTGCGCCGGATCCAGATGGCCAGCCGCGGCAGCGCGATGCCGATCGCGGCGCCGCCGACCAGGCCGAGGGCCAGCTCGGGGAGGCCGTGCCGGGCCGCGCCCACGGCGATCGCCAGCACCAGGACGATCGACGGCGCCACGATCGCGTTCGCGCCGGACTCCCGGTTCAGCAGGTCCCGCAGCCGGTCCGGCACCCGCTTGTTCCCGGCCACGGCCGCGGCGAGCACCGGGTCGGTCGGCGCCAGGATCGCGCCGGCCAGCAGCGACTCCACCCAGCCCAGGCCGACCAGGAACCGCGCGAGCAGCGTGACGATCACGAACGTCAGCGGCAGCCCCCACGTCAGGATCCGGCCCGGCACCCGCGTGGTCGTCCGCGGATCGGCGCGGCTCACCCGTACGCCGGCGCTGAACAGCACCAGGAACAGCGCGAGGCCGGCGAGCCGGGCCACGACCGGGTCCCGCAGGGTCAGCGGGACCACCCCGGCGGCGCCGCGGCCGAGCAGGAACCCCGCGACGAGCGACAGGGCGGCGGTGGACAGGATCGTGCGGTGAGCGAGGCTGGATCCCAGCGCCACCAGTAGGGCCAGCAGCAGGACTGCGGCGAATACCAGCAGCAACACGGTCATCTGCGGTTCCGATCAACGGCTCGTCGGCTTGGGGTGGCGGCGGTGCACCGTACCCGTCCCATGCTGCCGTGTCCCGCTTGTCCCTCGTACGAGCTACCGGTGAGTGTCCACCGAGCGGTGACGATTCCCCGGCGCGAAATCCCTAGCGTTTCCCGGCGTCGAACCATTCCGCTCTGGGAGGCAACCCGTGTTCCGTACCGTGAAGGCGACCGCCGCGATCGCCCTGTCCTGCGCCGTGGCCGGTGCGATGCTCACCGGCTGCGACGGCTCCGACGAGGACCGGATCGACTCGATGTTCGACGAGAAGAAGCCCGCGTTCACCGGTACGAAGAAGATCAAGGTCGACGGGAAGTCGGTGAACGTGTCCTGCTCGGGGAAGGCCGCCGGGCCGGTCATCATGCTGATGGCCGGGCACGGTGACGGGCTGGCCAAGCTGGCGAAGATCCAGCAGGCGCTGAGCAAGAAGCACCGCGTCTGCTCCTACGACCGGCTCGGCGAGGGCGCCAGCGACAAGCCGGACGGGATCCAGACGTACGCGGACAGCGGGAAGATCCTCACCGGCGTCCTGGACAAGCTGGCCGGCGACCGCCCGGTGGTGCTGGCCGGCCACTCGATGGGCGGCGCGATCGCGGCCCGCTACGCCCCCGCCCACCGCGACCGCGTCAAGGGCCTGGTCCTGCTGGACGCCACCTCGCCGTCCGCGGTCGCCGACACCACCAAGCGCATCCCGAAGTCGGCGAAGGGCATGGCCGGGCAGGTCCGCGCCCAGCTCGTGGCGATCAACCAGGGCCAGAACAAGGAACGCCTCAAGGCCACCGACAGCGAGGTCCACTCCGCCGGCGACATCCCCGTAGAGGTGATCAAGCACGGCAAGCAGTACCTGACGGCCATCCCCAAGTACGGCCCCACCCTGGAACAGATCTGGACCAAGGGCCAGCACGAGTGGCTGGCCCTGTCCACGCACAGCCACCTGACCACCGCCACCCGCAGCACCCACTACATCTACGTAGACCAGCCCGACCTAGCGATCCGCGCCATCCAACGCGTCACGTCGAAGGCGGAGTGAGGGGCGCGGGGCGGCTCCGCGCCCCGCGCGCTGCGCGCGAAAGGCGCTTCGCGAGACCGGCCATGCCCGGGATAAAGGCCTCGCTTCGCGAGACTGATTCATTGCGCGTGCGGCCGTGTGCCTGGCTGGACGCCGTTTGCGAAGTGCGGCCAGGAGCGGGGCGACGGGTCTGTGCAGAGTCCTGGTACGGGGGCGTTGTGGTATTTGCAGGGTGCCGAGCCGACAAGCATGCGCTTCGCGCAATCGCGTGCGGGGTTGATGCCCGCCGCAGGCGAGGCTTGGCGCCCTGGCTGTACGACTTCGCACGTGGTCAACGCTCTGCACGGGGGAGTGCAGATTGTTGACCACGTCGTCGTGGTGCGGCCAGGGTTCAAGGCGTCGCCTGCGGCGGGCATCAACCCGCACTTCGCAAACGGCGACCCGCCACGACGGCGGCTGCACGCGCAAAATAAATCAGTCTCGCGAAGCGAGGCCTTTTCGTGGAGTCGCGGCCGCGTAGCTGGGCCTCGGATCTCATCGCTCGTTGTGTTCTCCTGGCGGGGTGCAGTTTCCCCTTGGGCCGTTTCAGCCCAGCGCGGACAATCCGGTTCTCGTCCCACGTGGTACTGGCTGGGAGTCCGGCAACGTCTACAACCCGGCGGCCGTCGTCGTCGACGGACAGGTCGTGCTGCTGTACCGTGCGCACGCCGCCGACCGCGTCTCCCGCATCGGGCTGGCCCGTAGTGATGACGGGATCCATTTCGCCCGCGAACCCGAGCCCGTCGTCGTCCCGGAG
>Ga0164243_10000581_pt1 | contig 66108 bp, 70 predicted proteins | sample OricompcompostOP_FD_108781 | JGI IMG/M metagenome (GOLD analysis project Ga0164243, IMG submission 108781) | Organic Plus compost microbial communities from Emeryville, California, USA - Original compost - Organic plus compost (OP) | ecosystem: Engineered > Solid waste > Mixed feedstock >... | reverse complement strand
TGCGTTGGCGACTTCCGCGGCGACAGCCTGCAGCTCGCCAAGGAGGCAGCGCGCACCGAGGCCGACGTCATCGTGCAGGCCGGCGTGCACTTCATGGCCGAGACCTCCAAGCTTCTGAGCCCCGAGAAGACCGTGCTCATTCCCGATCCGCTCGCCGGCTGCTCGCTCGCCGCCTCGATCACCGCTGAGGACGTGCGCATGCTGCGCGAGGCTTATCCCGGCGTGCCGATCGTCACCTACGTCAACACGTCGGCGGCCGTAAAAGCCGAGTGCGATATCACGTGCACATCCTCCAACGCCGTGAAGGTCGTCGAGAGTCTCGGCGCGCCGCGCGTACTGCTCATCCCCGACGAGTACCTCGCCCGCTACGTGCAGACCAAGACCAAGGTCGAGATCATCGCCTGGAAGGGGCACTGCGAGGTGCATGAGCGCTTCACCGCCGCGGACATCGAGGCGATGCGCGCTGCCGATCCCGGCATGAAGGTCATTGCCCACCCCGAGTGCCCACCGGAGGTGATCGCTGCCTCCGACTTCACGGGCTCGACGGCGGCCATGATCAACTATGTGACCAGCAACCGCCCGAGGAAGGTAGCGCTCATCACCGAGTGCTCGATGGCCTCCAACGTTGCGATCGAGGCGCCGGACGTCGAGTTCGTCAGACCGTGCAACCTCTGCCCGCACATGAAGCGCATCAGCCTCAAGAACATCTACGAGGCTCTGCGCGACATGAAGTACGAGGTCACCGTCGACAAAGTCGTAGCGGCGAAAGCCCGCCGCGCGGTCGAGCGCATGGTCGACCTCACCAACTGACAAGCGCCGGCGGAAGCCATCCGCCGGCCACCGCAACCTCGCTCGAGGATGCTGCCTGAAATGTCCATCGCTTCCAAACCCCGCCACGACATCCCCCGCTTTCGCGCGGCACGCGACGAGCCGCTCGGAGCGTCGGGCGACGTCGTCATCGTCGGCGCCGGCCTCGCAGGTCTCTTCACGGCTCTGAAGCTTGCGCCCATGCCGGTGACCGTGCTGGCAGCGGCGCCGCTCGGCGAAGGCGCCTCGACCGGTTGGGCCCAGGGCGGCGTTGCCGCCGCCGTTGGCAGCAATGACGCGGCCGAGCTGCATGCCTCAGATACCCTGGCCGCCGGCGCCGGCACCGTCGATCCGCAAGTTGCACGCTTTGTCGCCGCCGAGGGTCCTACGCGCATTGCCGACCTCGTCAACTACGGCGTCCCGTTCGATCGTGATGCTGCCGGTGGTTTCGCCTTGAGCCAGGAGGCCGCCCACTCGCGCCGCCGCGTCGTGCACGTTTCCGGCGACCGAACCGGTGGCGCGATTCTCGATGCGCTCGTCGCCAAGGTGCGCGCAACGCCCTCGATCCGCGTTTTGGAGGGCTACGAGGCCGACGAGCTGATCCTCGCCGACGGACGCGTCGAAGGCGTCCGCCTCGTGCGCGCCGGCAGTGGCGGCAAGGAGGTCTACGAATACTTCCCTGCCTGCGCCGTCGTGCTGGCGACGGGCGGCATCGGCGCGCTCTATGCCGTCACCACCAATCCGCCGTACGCCCGCGGTGAATCCATCGCCATGGCAGCGCGTGCCGGAGCTGTCATCGCTGACCCCGAGTTCGTGCAATTCCATCCGACCGCCATCGATGTCGGCATCGACCCCGCGCCGCTCGCGACCGAAGCATTGCGCGGCGAAGGCGCAACGCTCGTCAACAACCGCGGCGAGCGCTTCATGCTGAATATTGATCCACGCGGTGAGCTTGCCCCGCGCGATGTGGTGGCGCGTGCGGTGTTCTCCGAGATCGCTGCCGGCCGCAGCGCCTTTCTCGATTGCCGCACCGCTATCGGCGAGCGCTTTGCCCACGAGTTCCCGACCGTCTACGCGCTCTGCGGGGAAGCCGGCATCGATCCAGCTCGTGAGCTCATTCCAGTCGCGCCGGCAGCGCACTACCACATGGGTGGCATCGCCACCGACAGCCGCGCCCGCACCAGCGTGCAGGGACTGTGGGCCGTCGGAGAGGTCGCCTCGACCGGGCTGCACGGCGCCAACCGCCTCGCCTCCAATTCGCTGCTCGAAGCTGTGGTGTTTGCCGCCCGCGCCGCCGATGATATCCGCAATCTCAGCTATGGCAGCACGCATGCCGCACGCACCGACCTGCAGTGCATCGACGATACCGGAGCCGACCGCACGCACACCCGCGGCCCACTCGTCACGCGCCTGCGCCGGACGATGAGCGAGCACGTCGGCGTCGTGCGCAACGCCCACGGGCTGAAAAAGGCCATTGCCATCCTGCGCGACATCGAGCGTCAGGCAGGGAACGACCGCGTGCTCGCCAACATGGCGCTTGCAGCCCGCTTCGTCGCCGCCGGCGCGCTGCTGCGCGAGGAAAGCCGCGGAGCACAGGCGCGAAGCGACTTCCCTGCGGCATCGCCGGAGTTCGCCGCGCGCACTTTCCTCACCCTCGATGACATCGACGAGCTCGGCGCACGGTCCCAACCGCTGACGCCGAGTGCCTGGCAGTGGCAGGCGGGAGCAGCGCGATGAGCGCTCCGGCGCCGGGGCTGCATTTGCCGACCTCCCTCGTCGACAAGGCTGTCGCCGAAGCGCTCGCCGAGGATCTTGGCCTCGGCGGCGACGTCACCACGGTTGCAACAGTACCCGCCGGAACGCGCGCTGCCGGCATCATTGCCGCACGCAAGCCCGGCACGGTCGCCGGCGTCCAGCTTGCCGAGGCTGCGTTCAAGACGCTCGATCCTTTCGTCACCTTCGAGACTATCGTAGGCGACGGCGGCAAGGTGGAAGCTGGTGGCGCCATCGCCCACGTCTCAGGCGACGCGCGCGCGCTGCTCACCGGCGAGCGCACGGCACTGAACTTCCTCGGCCACCTCTCCGGCATCGCCACACTTACCGCGCGCTATGTTTCGGCCATAGCCGGCACCAAGGCGCGCATCATCGACACGCGCAAGACGACGCCCGGGCTGCGCGCCCTGGAAAAATTTGCCGTGCGCTGCGGTGGCGGTGTTAACCACCGCTTCGGCTTGTTCGATGCCGTGCTCATCAAGGACAATCACATCATCGCCGCCGGCGGCATCGGCCCGGCTCTCGATCGCGCCCGGGCACACGCAGGCCACATGGTGAAGATCGAGATCGAGGTGACGTCGCTCGACGAGATCGATGAGGCGCTGCAGCTCGATCCCGATGCACTTTTGCTCGACAATATGGACCTCTCGATGCTGAAGGCGGCGGTTGCCGAAGTCGCCGGCCGCGTCACGACGGAGGCCTCAGGCGGCGTTACCCTCGACACCGTCCGCGCCATCGCAGAAACCGGCGTCGATCTTATCTCCGTCGGCGCCCTCACGCACTCGGCGCCGGTATTGGATATTGGCCTCGATTTCACTGAACAGTCACAGTGACGGGCTAGTCAGCCGAGCATTGGCGCTTGATTTCGCCACAGTTGCTGCGCAAATCACGGACTGGCTTAGGCGCGTCCTCCAGGGAGGACTGAATGGAAGTCATGCGCGACATCGTCATCTGGGGAGGCGTGGCTCTCGCCGCGGCAATAGCCGGTGGCCTCCTCGCAGGCGTGAAGAATCGCGACTACTCCTTCTGGATCGCGTGGTGCTTCCTGCTGCCGCCGCTCGTATTCGTCCTTCTGCTGATGCCGCGCTTCCAAGGCCCACGGCCGCGCCAGCCACGGCTCGACGCCGACGAAGAGCGTACCTGGTAGTCGTCGAAGCTATTCGACGACCGCCTTGCCGCCAGATCGCGCCGTGATCGCAGCCTGCGCCGCGGCAAGCCGCGCAATCGGCACGCGATAGGGCGAGCAGGAGACATAGTCCAGGCCGACGCTGTCGAAGAACGCGACCGACTTGGGATCCCCACCGTGCTCCCCGCAGATGCCGACTTTGAGCCCTGCCTTCACGGCACGCCCGCGCTCGACGCCATAGCGGACCAGCTCCCCGACGCCCTCGATATCGATCGACACGAACGGATCGACGGTGAAGATCTTCTGCGCCGTATACGCCTCGAGGATCGGCCCCGCGTCGTCGCGACTAAGACCCAACGTCGTCTGGGTAAGGTCATTGGTGCCGAACGAGAAGAACGCTGCACCGACCTCGCCCTCGGCCACCTCGCCTGCCCGCAGCGCCGCGCGCGGCAGCTCGATCATGGTGCCGACGATATAGTCGAGCTCGACCCCACTCTCCTTCTCGACCGCGGCAGCCGTGCGCACGATCATCTCGCGCAGGATATCGAACTCGCCGCGGTAGGCAACGAGAGGCACCATGATCTCGAGCTTCACGCGTTGCCCCGTTTCCTTCTCGACCGCAACCGCCGCCTCGAAAATGGCGCGCGCCTGCATCTCGGGGATCTCGGGGAAGACAATCGCAAGGCGGCACCCCCGGAACCCGAGCATCGGGTTGAACTCGGAAAGCTGAGCAATGCGGTGCTGCAGCTTGTCCGGCGTGATGCCGAGATCCGCGGCGATCGCCGGCACCTCGTCGGGATGGTTGGGAAGAAACTCGTGCAACGGTGGATCGAGCAGCCGTACCGTCACTGGTAGCCCGCTCATGATCTCGAACAATTGCTCGAAATCCGCGCGCTGCATGGGAAGGATCTTGGCCAACGCGGTCCGACGCCCTTCGGCATCATCGGCAAAGATCATCTGGCGTACGGCGAGGATACGCTCGGGCTCGAAAAACATGTGTTCGGTGCGACAGAGACCAATGCCTTCGGCGCCGAAGTCGCGCGCCTGCCGCGCGTCGCGGGGCGTGTCGGCGTTGGCGCGCACGCCGAGCCGCCGCTCTGCGTCAGCCCATTGCATGATGGTGGCGAAGGCACCCGACAGCTCCGGCTCGCGCATCTTGGCGCGTCCGGCGAGCACCTGCCCGGTGCCACCGTCGATCGTGATGACATCGCCCTTGCGCAACGTGCGGCCGCCGACCTGCAACGTCCCGTCCTTGGCATTGATGCGCAACGCACCCGCGCCCGAAACGCAGGGACGACCCATGCCGCGCGCAACGACCGCCGCGTGGCTCGTCATGCCGCCGCGCGCCGTCAGGATGCCGACCGCCGCGTGCATGCCGTGGATGTCCTCCGGGCTCGTCTCGAGACGCACGAGAATGACGTCATGGCCGTGGGCGCGCTCGGCCTCGGCCTCATCGGCAGTGAACACGATCTCGCCTGACGCCGCACCCGGAGAGGCCGGCAGGCCTGTGGTAAGCACGTCGCGCTTGGCATCAGGATCGAGCGTCGGGTGCAGAAGCTGATCGAGAGCCGGAGCGTTGATACGCATCACCGCCTCCGACTTGGAGATGACGCCTTCCTCAGCGAGATCGACAGCGACGCGCAGCGAGGCCTCGGCAGTGCGCTTGCCCGAGCGCGTCTGCAATAGCCACAGCTTGCCGTCCTCGATAGTGAACTCGACGTCCTGCATATCGCGGTAGCGCTTCTCCAGCCGCTCGAACACGGAGACGAGGTGCGCGAACACCTCGGGCATCAGCACTTCCAGCGACGGGCTTTCCTCACGCGCCGCCTGCCGCGCCCGCTCCGTCAGCGGCTGCGGCGTGCGGATGCCCGCGACGACATCCTCGCCCTGCGCATTGACGAGAAACTCCCCGTAGATCTCCTTGACACCTGTCGAGGGGTTGCGCGTGAAGGCGACACCCGTCGCGCTGCTTTCTCCGAGATTGCCGAAAACCATCGCCTGCACGGTGACCGCCGTGCCCCAGCTATCGGGAATGTCGTGCAGACGCCGGTACGTATTGGCGCGCGCGTTCTGCCATGAGCCGAACACGGCGGCGATGGCACCATAGAGCTGCTCGCTCGTATCTTGCGGAAACGGCCGGCCGAGATTGCTGACCACCGCCTCCTTGTATTCCTCGATGATCTGCGCCCAGTCGTCGGCCGAAAGCTCGGTGTCGGAGGCGAGCGCATTGAGGTTCTTGAAGCTCTCGAGAATGTCCTCGAAGACGCCATGGTCGACACCCAGCACGACGTCGGCGTACATCTGGATGAAGCGGCGGTAGCTGTCATAGGCGAAGCGCCGGTCATCTGAGCGCTTGACGAGACCCTCGACCGTCTCGTCGTTGAGCCCGAGGTTGAGGATCGTGTCCATCATGCCCGGCATCGAAGCGCGCGCTCCCGAACGCACCGACACCAGCAGCGGGCGATCGACGTCGCCGAACCTCGCCCCGACTGCATCCCCGACGAGGGCGATCGCTCTTTCGACCTGCGGCTTCAATCCTTCGGGCAGCTTGCGCCCGAGCGCGTAGTAGTCATCGCAGACCTTGGTGGTAATGGTGAAGCCGGGCGGCACAGGCAGCCCCAGGCTCGCCATCTCGGCGAGGTTAGCACCCTTGCCGCCGAGCAGCTCCGTCATATCTGCACGCCCATCGACGTACCCGGCCGCGAAGGCATAAACCAGCTTCGGCTCGGCCTGCCCCGACCTGTCTGACATTTCGTCCGTTCTCCGCGACGTTATCGCCCGCTTTGCGGCGAGTCGGCTGTCGGCGTGTGATGACATATCAGCCTCCGGGGTGCACTGAAAGGCGCGCGCTTCCAACGCTTGAAACTGCCGGTTGCGCCTGGGCGTTCCGCCGCCTTTGACGCAGGGGCCTCTCTGCTCCACTGTGGCGGCGCGCAAACGGGGAGAGAAGCCTATGAGCGAACAGTTGAACCAAGTCCTGACAACGCTGGACAATACGAGCGATGCGGCGCTGGCGCGGCTGTTCCAATTGTTGCGCATAGAAAGCGTCTCCACCGACCCAGCGCACAAAGCGAGCTGCCAGGCTGCTGCGGAGTGGTGCGCCGGCGAGCTGCGCGACCTCGGCTTCGATGCCCGCGTTGTGCCGACCACGGGGCATCCAATGGTCGTCGCCCACGACACCGGCGAGCGCGCCCCGGGCGTTCCCCACGTGCTGTTCTACGGCCACTACGACGTGCAGCCTCCCGATCCGGTCAATCTGTGGAACTCGCCCCCGTTCGAGCCGATCATCGTCCCCGATGCCGCCAACGGCCAGGTGATCGTCGCCCGCGGTGCCGAGGACAACAAAGGCCAGCTCATGACTTTCCTCTCGGCTGTGCGCGCCTGGAAAGCGGTGGCCGGCAAGCTGCCGATCTCAGTCTCGGTGCTGATCGAGGGCGAGGAGGAATGCGGCTCGCACTCGCTGCCCGCCTTTCTGGCGGAGTATGGAGAAGAGCTGAAAGCCGACCTCGTGCTCGTCTGCGACACGGGCCAGTGGGACAAGGACACCCCGGCCATCACCACCATGCTGCGCGGCCTCGCCGCCATCGAGGTGACGCTGACCGGCCCGGCGCGTGATCTCCACTCCGGCATCTACGGTGGCCCGGCGCTCAATCCCATCCGTACGCTCGCCCACATCGTCGCCGCCATGCACGACGACAACGGCCGGGTGACCATCCCCGGCTTCTACGACGGCGTCTCCGAGCCGGCACCGGCGCAGAAGGAGCAGTGGAGCAAGCTCGGCTTCAGAGGCGAGGACTTCCTCGGCGCCGTTGGTCTCAAGCAGGCCGCAGGCGAGAGCGACCGCTCCGTGCTCGAGCAGCTCTGGTCGCGTCCGACGCTGGAGTTCAACGGCATCACCGGCGGCTACCAGGGAGTCGGCAGCAAGACAGTGATCCCGTCGAAGGCCTCAGTGAAGATCACTTGCCGCCTCGTCGCCGGCCAGGACGCGAGCGCAATCCTCGCCGCCATCGAAGAGTTCGTGCGCGCGCGCCTTCCCGCCGACTGCACCGCTGAATTCTCCGGCAAGCAGACTGGGACGGCCATCGCGTTCTCCACCGACACGCCGGCCATCACGGCATCAGCGGAGGCGCTTGCCGAGGAGTGGGGGCGCCCCGCGGTGCTCATGGGATCCGGCGCGTCTATCCCCATAGTAACGTCATTTAAGGAGGCGCTCGGCTGCGACAGCCTGATGGTTGGCTTCGGGCTCGATGACGACCGCATCCACAGCCCCAACGAGAAGTACAATCTGACCAGCTTCAAAAAGGGAGCGCGCAGCTGGGCACGAATCCTCGATCGCCTTGCCGGTGCCGAAAAGGCAGCCTAGGCATCGCTCGGTGGTGAGATGAGATGACTGCGCGACGCATCACTGCATATTTCCTCCTGGGCGTGGCGCTTCTCGGCGCCGCATGGGCGCAATCCGTGCGCGAAGCGCCCTGGCCCAGCGACTATTTCAATCCCAAGCCGCGCGAGAGCACTGCCGGCAAATTCGACTACTACACGATGGTCATGTCGTGGAGCCCGACGCATTGCGTCACCGCCGAGGAGGGGCGCGACGACGAGCAGTGCGGCCGCACGGACGGGCTGCGCTACGGGTTCGTGCTGCATGGGCTGTGGCCACAGTATGAGCAGGGCTTCCCCGAGGCCTGCCGCATCGGACGCAAGCCGTTCGTGCCGCAGCAGGTGATCAACAGCATGCTCGATATCATGCCCTCGCGCGGCCTCATCATCCACGAGTTCAAGCTACACGGAACATGCTCGGGCCTGGACCCGTACAAGTACTACGCCTTGTCGCGCCGGCTGTTCTCCAGCGTGCGCATCCCCGAGCGCTTTAAGAATCCCTACGAGATGCAGTTCATGTCGCCGCGCGATGTGGAGGCCGAGTTCATCCGCGCCAACCCTTGGCTGCGTCCCGAGATGATGGCCGTAAGCTGCCGCGGCCCAGGCAACCGTCTGCTCGACGTGCGCATCTGCATGACACGCGAGGGCCGCGGTCGCGCCTGCGGAAAGAACGAGGACCAGAGCAAGCTTTGCCGCTCCGATCAATTGCACGTGCCTCCCGTACGCTCGACGCGTCGCGATGATGCCATGTCCACCCAGCCGTTGCAGCCGGAACGCGACCGCGGGTTGCCGCGCCCACGCGTCATCGAATCGCCCGCGCGTTTCTGACCACGTTCGCACCCGATAGGCTGCTCGATCTGCGTCGCGGACGACGGTGTGCATACCGGCCACTGTGGAAAGCGGCGCAGAAGCAACGCCTTCAACGCCGCTGTTGCCTTGCCTGCCAAGCCCTCGCTCCGCAGACTTGCGCAGTGATTCACCTCGACAGGGCACGGCACGATGCGAGCATGGACCGCGGCTAGGAACGACAGAACAGCCGTAGCGCTGCCTCCCGCCACAGCCACAGCACCAACCCTCGTGGCCTCCCGCCCGATCCGCGGAGCAGCTCTGTGGACATCGATCGGCTTCGTGTGTGGCGCCATCTTCTGGCAGGCAGTCGGCGTCTGGACCCTGATGTCAGAGGTGATGCTCGATGGTGGTGCGGCGGCGGCGCAGCAAGCAGACGCGAACGAGCAGCAGCTCGAGACGGGTAGCCTCCCCACGATCTACCACATCGATCCTCAACGCTGCGTCAGCCTGGAGCTCGACCGCTTCGCCAACCGCACGACGCAGCGCCCATGTCCAAACGAAGGCTTGGCTTTGCGCCTCGAGTCTGGCGAGACCCGCGAGGATATGACCATCCTGGCCGACGGCAGCGCCCGTTAGCGCCCGACACCGAAAGCTGCAAGTGACGCCGCGCCAGGCTCCTGCAACCCGCAATATACGGCGCAGTGAAAGCAGCAACGGCGCTCAGAAGGCTCGTCGCGATAGAGGGGTGCATCAAGCTGCCTTGCGCGTGCGCTCCGACCGCCAGCTCTGCGGCGCAGTGGTGATGAAACCAAGCGCAGGCGGCATATAGCCCGCGTGGAGAGTCGTCGGATCAATACTCCAACGGCTTGCGAGCCGCAGCACATGCTCCTCCGTCGGATGCAGGATCAGTTCGCCTCCGGCATCACCTTTCCGCTCGCGCACGCCGCGCAGTTCGAAAAGCTTGAGCCCGAGCGAGCGTTCCTCGCGGCTCGGCCGCCCCTTGTTCCAGACGATGCCTTCATCGCTGACCGCAAATGCACGCACGAGCCGGCCGTCCTTCACGCGCGCCCAGGCGTAGTAGTCGATGGGCGGGTAGCTGAAGAAATATTGCGTCTCGGAGAAACGCCCGCCCAGGTCGACGAGCATGGGCGTGCACTTATCGGTGAAGCCACTGCCGAGCGGATGCGGCAGTGCCAGTCCGACGGCGAACACCCACCCGTTGACCGCCGGGGTGACGAACAGGCGCGACGCGCCGAGCCAGTCGTCGTAGACAGCCCCTATTCCAGAGTTCCAGTTGCAAGGCGAGGCGTCCTCGAGCCGCAATGCGGCGACGACCTCCTGCGGATCGTTGCTGCGTATCGCAAGCCACGCCATCGAGCAGCCGAAGGCGCATGGGCCGTCGGGAGCCTGCGCAAACACGATACGCTTCTCACCGCCCGCACGGGCAAGCCAATAGGCCCCCGCAACGGTCAATGCGATCATGCCGAAAATGGTGATGATCACGCCATACCTGCGCTTGCCGCCTGCTCATGGCGTTTATGATGCGCCTCGACGGCGCCAAGCAAGACAACGGAAGAGCAAGACTGGGGAAAACGCGCGGCCCCTTGGCGGCTGGTGGCCGCTCAGAGGGAACGAGGCCAGCTTGCGCCGCCGTCGGCAGCGGGTAATCCGGCGGACGCCGCAAAGCTGGCCTCTGGCCTCGCGGAACGCACCATTTGAGGGCGGTTGGTACGCTCTGCGTCTTGGCTGCCGGGGCCACCGCTGGTCAGCCAACGGAACGGCCGGCGGCCAAACCTTGAAAAGCACGCGTACGGATAGCCGACCTCTGTGACAGGGCCGTGTCGGATAGGTGACAGTCGAATCGGAGGCCAAGCAAAAAAGGCGATGCACGGAGCGCATCGCCTTTTCCGAACCAGCGAAATGAGGCGTCTTACGGAACGACGACTTTCACCGAGAACACGAAGCGCGAATCGCAGAAGTTCTCTGCGCCGCAAATAGGCCCGCCAGCGTCTCCGCCAATATTGGTATCCCAATAGCGGAAATCGAAAGTCATGTTCTCGACGCCGAGAGCGAGACCCGCATTCCAGTAGTAGTATTCGTTGTCCGTCGCGATGGCGTTGACGAAATAGCCAGACTCAAGGCTACCCCGCTGCCAGCCAAGGACGCCGTTGATCACCGGCGTGAAGATGTGGACCTTGGGCAGCGTCCATGCCGCCGTCGTCTCGATCGTCCATACCGACCCGGTCTGCAGGAAGTAATCAGGCGACCAGTAGACGGTCGTGCCCGTGACGAGACTGGGATGCAGCGCCGACCAGCTATAGCCGGCCTTCAACTCCACGTAGTTCGGATCCACCAGTCCCACTGCTTCGTGGTCAGAGCCGGGATACGAATAGTAGATGACGCCGAAATCGAAGTTGACGGTGCCAAACGGCGAATTCCAGGTCGGCTTGATGCCGCCGTACCAATCGACCTCGGCATTGGCGGGCGGTGCCTCGCCAAAATCAATTCTCGATGCCCAGATGCCCGCGTAGACTATGCCCCAGGCAACGTCCACGCCGCCCTGGAGCGCCGGGTCATTGTCGGATTGCGAGACGCCGCGGAAGACGTAATCCGACGTGGCACCGATGTTGAAGGAGTAGGTGAACTTGCGGCCTTCATCGACCACTGCCGGAGCAGCGACCTCATAGCCGTCGGCAAGCGCACCGCTGGAAGCGGCAAGAGCCGCGCCAAGTATTCCGCAAATGGAAAGAAGTCTGCGAGTAGCGGTCATGTGGTCCATCCCCTCGTGGCATAGACGCGCCATCACCGTTGCCGCACAGCGGCTTTGTTCCAGAAGGCCTGATGCGCTGAATCGAGACAAGAAGCATTTCGCGGGCGTATTTTGCTTACTGTGCCTGTGTGGCAACGCCGCAACGACTTCTGAATAATGTGTTAATTGCTCTGTGGGATAGCCCGGTTCCAAATGAAGAACGGGACCGAGCATGGCTCGGCCCCGTTTTGCGAGTTCTGTGCTGAGAGAGCGAGCTTACGGAAGCACGACCTTGGCACTGAACACGAAGCGATCATTGCAGTAGTCGTTGATGCAGGTGAGCTGATCCGACATATCGTTGGAAGCGTCGGTACCCCAGTAGCGGAAGTCGAAGGTCAGCTTGTCGACAGCCAGCGCAAGACCTGCGTTCCAGTACCAGTAGTGATTGAAGCCATTGAACGCGGAGTATTCGTCGCCACCCGTCACGTAGCCAAGGGTACCGGTCACGCTCGGCGTGAACGGCCCGACCTGATGGAAGGTGTAGCCAGCGACGCCTTCGATGGTCCACACGCTTCCCGTCTCAGCGAAGGAGTCGGGAGACCAGTAGACGGTGAGGCCCGTGGCGAGGTTCTTGATCAGTTCGCCGCTCACGCCCGCCTTGAGCTCGACGTAGTTGAGCTGCGGCTGGCTGGTGGCGAGAGGGCGCCAGCCCTCACCGGGATACGTGTAGTAGATGACGCCGAGATCGAAGGTCGCCTTGCCCCAGGTCGGCCGGATGCCACCGTACCAGTCCATCTCCACATTGGCGTCGTTGCCATTGAGATCCGCAGGAGCCGGGTCGAATTTGACGCCCGATGCCCACCAGCCGAGGTAGGCGATGCCGTATCCGACATCGACACCGCCCTGAATGGTGGGATCGTTGTCGCTCTGGGAGATGCCGCGGAAGACGTAGTCCGAGGTGACACCCAGGTTGAAGGAGTAGGTGAACTTGCGGCCCTCATCGGCTGGCGCAACCGGGGCCGCAACCTCGTACCCGTCGGCGGCGGCGGTCCCGGAGATCGCGAAGAGCGCAAGTCCTACCGCCCCGCACAGGGCAGCAAGCTTTCTAGTGTTCGTCATGAGAAGCCAATTCCCTCTTGCTTTCGAGGGCAAGAACGCGCCCAACCGCCTAAAAATGGCATCCGCGGTGCGCGTTACAGGAATCCACGGCGTGGTTCGAAGAAACGACCCAAATCAGCGGCATTCACAAGATGTAATCAGGTTATTCCGATGTTCTCCACCAGAAGCGTTGCAGTCATGCAACGCCAAGTGGGAATACAGTTCCAAGGCTGTCTAGCAATTGTGCACATGACGCAAAACGGGGCCGATCGCTCGGCCCCGTCTGCAGGGTTTTGATCTAGGGCTGCTAGATTAGGGCAGCGCGACGGTCGCCGAGAAGACGAACCGCTCGTCGCACGTGTAGGTGCAAAGGGTCGACGAAGCGTCGGTATCCCAGTAGCGGAAGTCGAAGGTCAGCTTGTCGACCACCAGGGCGAGGCCCGCGTTCCAGTAGGTGTAGTCGGTACCGCCGTGCTCCCAGTCATAGTGGCCAACCGTGCCGCTGACGACCGGATCGAAGATCCACACCTTCGGCAGCGCGTAGGCCAAGGTGCCTTCCCACACGAAGTACTCGAGGTCGTTCACGTCGGGCGAATAGTAGACCGTCGCGCCGGCGGTGAGCTTCGGGAGGATCTCGCCGCTCACGCCCGCCTTGAGTTCGAGAACCTCGGGATTGAAGCCCGGGTTGTAGCCCGGATAGGTGTAGTAGATGATGCCGAAGTCGAAGGTCGCCGGACCCCAGGTCGGCTTGATGCCGGCATAGTAGTCGATCTCGAGCTGAGCTTCGTCGCCCGTGCCGTCGGGAGGCGGGAGAGCCGCGAAGTCGAGACCCGAACCCCAGGCGCCAGCATAGAAGATGCCGTAGCCGATACCGACCGAGCCCTGGATGGTCGGGTCGTTGTCGGTCTGCGAGATGCCGCGGAACACGTAGTCCGAGGTACCCGTGATGGTGAAGGAGTAGGTGAACTTGCGGTCCTCTTCAGGGGCATCCTTGAGGCTGCCGCCGGCGAGGGCGCCGCTGGTGAGCGCCAGGAACGCGATGCCTGCAACGCTACACAACTTAACTACACTACGAGACTCGGCCATGATGGAAACTTACCCCCGTACACTACTGACCACTCAAAGCGCCGAACTCGTCTTCAACCGCTTGTACGGCTTTCTCGAACGCTTCTGCGGTGTAGAAAAAGCGTAAACGAGACTTGCTACAAGTCGAATCACGCACGCCAGCAGTCTCGTCTGCAACCCTGTAGCCTGAATGCAACGAACGTCGCTTTCTGATTATTTATTGGCCAAACGGGGCATTGCGACAGAGCACGACCCTCCACTGACCTGGATCAACGGCTAAGCGACTGATCAAAATTTAAGCACGCCCACACGCTCGCGGCTGGCGAGGAATTGCACAGCCCTGGCGAAGCCTCTCGAGAGCTGCGATCATCCCCGCCCTAATGCCGGCCAGTGACCTCCCGCAAACCGCCCTCATCACCGGCGCCGCCAGGCGCATCGGTCGCGCCATTGCGCTCGACCTCGCGGCCCACGGTTGGCGCGTTGTCATTCACTACCGGCACTCGAAGGACGAAGCACAAGGGGTCGCAGCCGAGATCACGCAGGCGGGCGGCGAGGCTGTGGCGCTCCCCGCCAATCTCGCCGATATCAGCGATGTCCAGTCACTGATCCCGCGTTGCGCCGAGGCGCTCGGCACCGCGACGTGCCTCGTCAACAACGCCTCCGAGTTCTTCCTCGACACCATCGGCTCGGTGACGCCGGAAGGCTGGCACACGCACCTCGACATCAATCTGAAAGCCCCCGTGTTCCTGGCCCAGGCGCTCTATGCCAGCCTGCCCAGCGGGACCGAGGGCAACGTCATCAACATCATCGACCAGCGCGTCTGGCGCCCGACGCCAGACTTCTTCTCCTACACGATCTCCAAGGCGGGCCTCTGGACGGCCACGCAGACACTCGCCCAGGCGATGGCCCCACGCGTGCGCGTCAACGCCATCGGCCCAGGCCCGGTCCTGCAGAGCGTGCACCAAACGCCATCGGATTTTGCCGCCGAGACCGTGTCGACGCCGTTGCAGCGCGGCCCGTCGCTTGCCGAGATCGCCGCTGCCGTGCGGTTCATCCTTTCGACCCCGTCGATGACCGGGCAGATGATCGCCCTCGACGGCGGCCAGCACCTGGCCTGAAGCACCTCGGCCGCGGCAGGCGCCACAATTCCGCTCATACTCGCCCTAACTGGCGCCCTAATGCTGCGGCTTGCTCGCAAGCATCGGGGATGGGACGATTCGTAAACCACCTATTAACGTTAAGCCTTTAAGAACGTTTGGTGGTTCGTCGGGCGTTCGCAGCAAAACGCCGCGTTGGGACGGGTAACAATCATGAAGAGCCTTCTTGGAGCATCGCTCAGCATCGCTCTTGCCGCCATATTTGCCACAGCCGCGGGCGCCGGCGAGCTTCCGCAAGTGAAGCTCTCCGCAGCTAACAAAGTGCCCGAGTGTGTCACTCCCGGCCGGCTCACCGCATACCTCAAGGCACGCAATCCCCGTCTCGATCCTCGCTTTGAAAACCTCGCCGCGCTCTATCAGAAGCATGGCGAGGCGCTCGGCATTCGCTGGGACATCGCCTTCTTCCAGATGATCCTCGAGACCGGAGCGCTTCGGTTCACCGGCGATGTGCGCGCCGACCAGAACAACTTCGCCGGCCTCGGCGCATCGGGCGGCGGCGCCCACGGCGAGCGCTTCGCCGACATCTCGTCCGGCGTCAAAGCGCACCTGCAGCACCTCCTGATGTATGCCGGCGAGCACATCGACGACCCGGTCGCCGAGCGCACGCGCAAAGTTCAGGAATGGGGCGTCCTCACCGACTGGCAGAAGTCGGTCGAAGGCCCGATGACCTATACCCTCGTCGCCAAGCAATGGGCGCCCACCTCGCGCAACTACGTGCGCGACGTGTCGACGATCACCAATGGATTCTATTCCAGCTATTGCAACGGCGCCGACACCGGCCCCGAGCAACAGATCGTCAAGCGAGAGAAGCCGAACGCGAAAGCCAAGACGACCGAGGTTACCGCCGTCGCAACGCCGGAGAGCGACGACGCAGTCGCGGCTGACGTGCCGGAGAAGCCGACGGCAAAGGCAACGGGGGCTGCGATTGCAGAGCGCAACATCGAAAGCGAACGCAAAGAGGGCGGCACCCTGAAGGGGCTCGGCGCCGGCATGCTCGCCAGTGTCGAAGGCTCCAAGACCGCGCAGTCACAGCAGCGCGACGGCCAAGCATCGACCGAGGATGCTCCGCCGGTGACGCTGCTCAACGCCAAGGACGCCGGCGACAGCGCGCCTCCGGCAGGCGGTGCAGCAGCCGTCGAAAGCAAGCCGGCAACGACGAAGTCGGCCGACAGCGGCAAGACCGACAGCAAGACCAAGGCGAAGCAAGACGCCAAAGCCGCAGCCAAGGCCGATACAGCGAGCGGCAAGAGCACCAACGTGCAGACCGCCTCGATCTCGAGCGCCGCGACGCAGTTGAAAGTTCCTACCCCCACCAAGGACGGCAAGTGCAAAGTGTGGACCGCGAGCTATGGCGGCCAGCGCGCGGTGATCATCAAGGCCAACGCCAACGGCGGCGCCGTGAACTACACCGTTCTCGACGTCACCGACGCCAACGAGAAGCGCGAGGTCGACGCCTACATCGCCGCCTACGCCAAGGGCGGCGAGAAGATCGGCAGCTTCCCGAGCCAGACCAAAGCGCTGACCAGAGCCTTCGAGCTCTGCCCCGAAGGCTGATGAACTCGGCCGGCGGGGCAACACCGATGCCCGCGCCGACCGACACGATCACGACCGACGCGCCCCCAGCAGCCGTCCTGAAGAGCATTTGAGAACGCCATGGTGACCCCATTGACGGCGAACAGGCGAGCTTCGTCCTGGTGCAATCCCCTCGCGCGCACGATCGCCGCGGCGCTGGCATTCGCCATCGCGGCACCGGCCGCGGCCGCGCCGCCGAAGATCCGCAGCGACACCGACAACAACGTCCCTCGGTGCGTGACGCCCAAGCGCCTGATGGCATTCCTCAAGACGCGCAACACGAGCCTCGACCCACGCTTTGCCGACATCGCCAGCCTCTACAAGAAGCATGGCGAGACCTGGCGTGTGCGGTGGGACTACGCCTTCTTCCAGATGGCGGTGGAGACGAACTTCCTTACCTATCGCAAGGGCGACGGCGGCTGGGGCGACGTCAATCCCAAGCAGAACAACTTTGCCGGTCTCGGCACCACCGGCGGCGGCGTCCCCGGCGACAGCTACCCCGACGTCAGTACCGGCGTGCTGGCGCAGATCCAGCACCTCGTCGTCTATTCGGGCGAGCGCATCGATAGCCCGGTCGGCGCGCGCACGCGTCTGAAGCAGGACGACATCATCGAGACGATGGCGAGCAAGAAGGGCAACACGACGTTCGCCGACCTGTCACGTCGCTGGGCAGCCGACCGCCACTACGGTGCCTCCATCGAATGGGTGGCGAACAGCTACCGGCAGATGTTCTGCAAGGGCCCTGACCCGGTCGAGGAAGCCGAGCTGGCCCCGCCCAAGACTGCAAAGCGCGTCACGCCTCAGCAATTCGCCCAGACGGCTAATCTCGGAGGCCCGAAACCTCCCGCCAGCGAGCCGGCGAGCAAACCGCCAGTACGTACGATCTGGTCAGCCGCCGACGGACCCACGGCGGGCAACCAACCTGATGCGCAATCGCAGTCGCAGCCTGATCCGGGCAAAGCCAAGCTTGCGCCGCTCCCCAAGCGCAAACCGGCGATCGAAGCCGAAATCGCGAGCAGCCCCGTGCTCGCCGAGCAGGTCATCCAGACCGGCGAAGATCCCGTTCCTACCGAAGAGGGGGCTGTGCCCACGACGCCAGAGCCCCAAGCGGCAGCGATCGAGCCCGCCGTTTCAACCCCTCCGACACAGACCGACATGGCGCCGAGACCCGGCGCGTTCGGCTATGCAGCCGCACTCGGCAGCGCACTTCCGCAGGCGCGCCCTGAATCGCCGCAAGCCACCGCTTCAACGGGCGGATGCAGCATCGCCACCGCCAGCTACGGTGGGAAGAAGGTGCTGCTCGTGCGCACGGCGGACGCGACACGCTTCACGGTGCTGAGTGTGCTTGAAGGTTTCGAGAAGTCGATGCTCGACAGTTTCCTCAAGGCGCACGCGCCGGGAGGATCGAGCCTCGGCGAGTTCGCGAGCAAGGATGCCGCGCTCGCAAAGGCCAGGGAGTTGTGCCCGCGTGCGGCGGGCCGTCCCGTGGTCGAGGGGGCGAGCGCAGGCTAGACGGGGGTCCGCCTCTCTCCGGTTGCGCCTCTACTGGCGCGCCGGAGGGGGCGGCGCCGATCTGACAAGAACCGGTCTCAGTTGCTCGGCACGGCGTTGGCGAGATGCATGTCGTTGCCACGCCAGTTGAACGAGTTGCCGAGCCATGCCTGCACCCAGAGCAGGGGCAGCATCACGTCGCGCGCTATCCAGGCGGCAGGTGACAGCGCGCTTAGATGCCACCCCGCGGCACGTGCCAGCAGCCCCTCGCAGCCATACCAAACCGCAGCCAGCGCTCCAACGGTGCCAACGCTCGTCACATCGAACGTTTCCGCCGCATAGGCTGCCGCAGCGAACGGAGCGGCACTTCCCGAAAGCAGCTCGGGTAAAAAGTACAACGGGAACGTCGCACGCCGCAGCTTCGCCCAGCGCACCTGCCGCAACCATATCTGCCGTGCGCTGCGCACGCCGAGCGGCTGCCCGAAAGCGCGATCGACGAGGCGCACCCGCTTGCCGGCGCGGCGCACGACCTTGGTCGCCGCCGCATCCTCGGCGATCTCCGCGCCAAGCGCGCGGATGCCGCCGGCGCGCTCCAAATCGGCACGACGCCACAGCATCGTCTTGCCCTGCGCAAAACCGAGACCGACCGTGTCGGCGGCATACTGCCAGCGCGCTTGATAGGTGTTGAGGAACGCGCACTCGACCTCGGCCCAGAAACCGACCGGCATGCAGCCGATGGGCGGCGCGCACAAAAGCCCCGTGTCGGCGCGCCAGCCAGCGAGCAGTCGCTGCAGGTAGTCGGGCGGCATCAGCACGTTGCTGTCCGCCATGACCACCCAGGCGTAGCGCGCCTCGCGCCAGCCCTTGATCATATTGTTGAGCTTGGGATTGGAGCTGAGCGTATCACGCCCGATGAGCAGCTTGGCATCGACGTGCGGGTGCTCCGCCATCAGCCGGCGGACGACAGGCACGATAGGATCGTCCGCATCCTCGCAGCACAGGATCATCTCGAAGCGGTCATAGGCGAGCGTGAATCCGGAGCGCAGTGTCAGCTCATCGAGCGGATCGAGGCCGCGCACCGGCCGCAGAACGCTGACCGCCGGCAGACTGGCAGGCGGGGCCTTGATGAGGGCTGGCGCATTGCCCGAGCGGCGGGAGCGGTAGATGGCGAGCAGCGCGCTTGTGAGGTGCAACAGCGTGGCGAGACCCGCGAAGACAACACAGCCCCAGGCGATCTCGTCCATGAGCAGCCTTGCACAATAGCCTATCTTGCAAGGTTTTCAGCGGATTCCGTGACACGTTGATGACAGCAACCGTGCCAATGCGACACCGGTCAGCGCCGCAGCCAAGATCCGCTACTGCGCCGGGGCGAGATATTTGAGAGCCACGTTGGAGAGGGCGCCGCCGACGACGCACGGCACGCCCATGTAGACTTGGCCTGTCACGCCAGCCGCCACGCAGCCGAGGGCGAACACCGTCTGCCCGGCCTGGCCCCACCAATTGAAGTTGCGCGCGTTCTCCGAGCCCTTGGTCTTCAGCTCGTCGATGGAGGCAAGTGCGTCCTTGCGGATCTTGGCGAGCTCGAACGTCTCGGCGCCCTCGATCACCTCGGCGAGCGGCTTTTCGACGTTCTCCGGTTGATGCGGTAGCGAGGTCTTGAGGTACTGGAGCAGATCGTGGTCCTTGGAGGCGTTCTGCGCCAGGGTCCACTTCACCATCGAGCCGATGGTGAGCTTCTCGACATCGTTCTTCTCCCGCGACCAGGCAAGCGTGCGCACGAGGCGCTGGATCGGCTCGGAGGAGCCAGTGGCGAAGTAGTAGCCCCAGTTGGCGTCGACACCCATCGGGCTGTCGAGCGGCAGATCGCGCAGCACCGGCAGCTTGCCGTAGAGATAGCGCTCGATGATCACCTTGCGCGCCGGCATGCGCTCGACGAACTTGCCCAGCAGCTCTTTCCAATCGGCGAGCCCCGAGTAGGCGATGGCCTTCACCACCACCACCTGATCCGGCGGCGGCATCGGGAACATGTCGGCGATGAGCTTCTCGGCCTTGTCGGGATTGGCCCCTATGACGCCGGCGATGAAGCCGACATAGATGCCGGCCTGCTCGACCTCCTTGAACTGTCCCTGCTCGCGCATCGCCTTGAAGGCGTCGGGCAGCCGCTCTGGCGTCGGTTTCAGCCGATAGTCGTTGATCCAGCCGAGCACGATCTCGGGCCGCGTGAACGGTGGTGGCGGCGGCTCTGACTTCTTCTTTGCGGCCTCCGCGCCGCTGAGCCCGACCGCAAGCAGCATCGCCGCGGCAACGCCGAGGATGCCCGCCAGCCGACGCATGAAACTGCTCCGCACGCTCACGTGCGCTTCCCTTTCGGCAAATGCGGCCTTGCCTGGCCCACCCCGGCTCAGGCGGACCTAGAAGAAAACCGCGTATTGTCAATTTGATGGCAGCCCACGCACTGCCGGAACTAAAGACGGCTCGAAAATAGCCCTAAACCGTCAAGACGATCTTGCCGATATGATCCGCGTCGAGCTGCGCATGCGCCGCACCCGCATCGCGCAGCGGAAAGGTCGCGTCGATGATGACTTTGACGCGCTTGTCGGCGATCAGCGGCAACACCTTCTCCTCCACCCCGCGAGCGATGGCGGCCTTCACCTCGGCCGGACGGATGCGCAGCGTTGAGCCCGTGATCGTCAGCCGCTTGAGCATGACGCGCATCATGTCGATCGTCACCTTGGAGCCCTGCTGGTAAGCAATGTTGACGAGCCGGCCATCATCGGCAAGCGAACGGATGTTGCGCTCGATGTAGTCGCCGCCGACCATATCGAGGATGACGTCCACACCGCGCCCGCCGGTCTCTGCCTTTACGGCCTCGACGAAATCCTCCGTCTTGTAGTCGACGGCGCGCGTCGCCCCGAGATCGAGGCAGGCCTTGCATTTCTGTGCGGAGCCTGCGGTAGCGATCACCTTGGACCCGAGCGCCGCGGCGAGCTGGATGGCGGCGACACCGATGCCGCTGGTGCCGCCGTGCACGAGGAACCACTCGCCGGGCTTCAACGCCCCGCGCTCGAACACGTTGTGCCAGACCGTGAAGAACCCTTCCGGAATGGCAGCCGCCTCGACCGGAGAGAGGCCCTCCGGCACCGGCAGGCACGAGCCTTCGTCGGCGAGGCAGTATTCGGCGTAGCCCCCGCCGTTGACGAGCGCCATCACCTTGGCGCCGAGGGCGAAGCGCGCTGCTTCAGGCCCCAGCGCCGCCACCGTGCCCGCAACCTCGAGCCCCGGAATCTCCGAATGCCCCTTCGGCGCCGGATAGAGACCGAGGCGCTGCATGACGTCAGGGCGATTGACGCCCGCCGCTTCCACCTTGATGAGCACCTGCCCGCGTCCGGGCTTCGGCACCGGCAGCGTTTGAGGTTGCAGCACCTCCGGACCACCTTTGCCGACGATGGCAATGGCGGTCATGGTTTCCGGAACAGCGGTCATTCTATGCATTCCCCCACATCAGGCCTTGTCGACCTGATGCCCGACCCCGCGTCTCGAAACAAGTCGGCTGTCTGCTCGGGTTGCCGCAACTGGACGGTTGGCGCAGACTCGCACGGCAATCTGCGAGCGGAGCCGCGCCATGGATTGGGACGAAATCGCACCGAAGAAATCGAAGAGCGCAGCCGCGGTGGGCGACAGCCTGTCCACTCTCTCCGTCGCCGAGCTCGAAGCGCGCATCGCCGAGTTCGAGCGCGAGATCGAGCGGATCAAGCTCGAGCTCGACGCGAAGCGTCGGCATGAGGAAGCGGCTAACGCACTCTTCAAGCGCTAACGCCACTTCACGCCGCGAATGCCCCTAAGTCCTCCAACGTGCATATGTTGGATCGCCACCCGCAAATATGACCGTCACGCTGGTCGCGAGCCGCCTCCGATTAACCCTTCGTTAGGGTTAGGCCGGTAACCTCGCGTTATCCAGTCACCTGGATCCTGAGCGGCACGGCCGCTCTGTTTGACGCCTCCCTGTTGACTTCAGAGCCGCTGCGAAGCGGCTCTTTTTTTGCATATCCCCAACCCTGATCGTGATCGTCCCGCTTTTGGTCATGTTGTTAACTATGGCTTGGCAGGATGCGTACGTGATATTGGTGAGCTGCAGGTGAGTGAGCGTGTCAAATCTAGTCATGAGCAACGTACCGCGTGCTGAAGCGGCCGAGGCCGCAAACAACGTCACCGTGTCGTTCGGGGAGCGCTTCCAGGCATCCGCTCAGTTCGACCTCGTCTTCAAGCAGGGCATGGCGCTCGTTGAGCGCACCGCGGCCTACCTGGAGGGTCCTGGCCGCACCGAGGCCAAGCGGCTCCCCACTGCCGTCAACGTCCTCTACGCCAGCGAGAGCATGCGGTTGACGACGCGCCTTCTCGACATGGCCTCATGGCTGCTCGTCCGTCGCGCCCTCAAGGAGGGCGACATCAGCGAGGCCGAGGCACAGAGAAAGCGCAAGGGCGTGGCATTGAAGGCGCCGGCACGCTCTTCTCACGTCACCGGTTTCGCCGAGCTGCCGCCGACGCTGCGCGGCCTCGTCGAGGAATCCTACGCGCTGCAGGACCGCATCGTGCAGCTCGACCGCGCCATGAGCATCAAGTCGGACAACGTCGCCGCCAGCGACGCGGCGTTCGCCAATCCTGTCGCGTCCCAGATTGATCGCCTGCGCGTCGCATTCGGCCGCTGAGACGACGCGGTTAACAAATACTGAAACAAAAATGCCCGGCACCAAGTGTCGGGCTTTTTTGTTCTTCGTTCAGCGCTGATCCGGTGATCAAAACAGGCCTTCGAACTTCTTCTTGAAGCGCGACAGACGCCCGCCGCGGTCGGTAAGGCGCTGATCGCCGCCCGTCCACGCCGGATGCGAGGTGGGATCGATATCGAGCGTCAGCTCATCACCCTCCTTGCCGTACGTCGAATAGGTAATGAACTCAGAACCGTCGGTCATCTTGACCTTGATCTGATGGTAGTCCGGGTGGAGATCGGGATCGTTCTTCATGGGTGCGCTCGCAATAGCTCGCCCCTTGGCGAATAGCCGCTCAAGCCGGGCAAATTGGGCATTTGAAGCGGCCTCTATAGTCGAGATAGGCAGCCGGCACAAGCGCTGCGCCGGCATAAGATCGGGTGCCTGGCGCTTGGAGCGCCGCGTCCCCATGCCACTTGAGCCGCTTCCCCCCGTCAGGCATGGTCCCATCCGACCTTCGCTGGCCCGATCAGGCCGCCGCTCAAAGAGCAGCAAACATTGACCCGCCGTAACGCCCAATCAGACGGGGAATACCCCGCACCCAAGGAGAATGACGATAGCAAGCGGTCGCGCCCCGAGCTGCGCCCGCTCCTATCCCTGTGGCCGTACATCGCCCGCCATCCGGCAAGGCTGGCACTGGCGGGTAGCGCCCTCGTCATCTCTGCACTCGCCATGCTCGTCATCCCGATGGCGGTGCGGCGCGTCATCGACCTTGGCTTTGGCACGCACGACGGCGTGTTCATCGATCGCTACTTCGGGACCTTGATCTTCATCGGCCTCGTGCTCGCAATCGCCAGCGCCGCCCGCTTCTACTACGTGAACTGGCTTGGTGAGCGGGTCGCCGCCGATCTCAGCGCCGATGTTTTCCGTCACGTCGCCAATCTTGGACCGTCATTCTTCGAGCGCCGCCACTCGGGCGAGCTGATGAGCAGCCTGACGGCCGATACGACGCAGATCAAGACGCTCGCCGGCTCTTCGCTCTCGCAGGCATTGCGCAGCATCATCATGCTTCTGGGCGCCCTGGCCATGATGTTCGTGACCAGCGCGCACCTTTCGCTGCTGGTGCTGCTTTGTATCCCGCTCATCGTGTTGCCGCTGATCGCCTTCGGCCGCCTCGTGCGGCGCCTGTCACGCCGCGCGCAAGACACCCTCGCCGAAGCTTCCGCCTACGCCTCCGAGAACCTCGCCGCGTCACGCACCATGCAGGCCTTCGCCTACGAGCGCGTCGCGGCGCAGCGCTACAAGGAGGCCGTCGAGGTCTCCTTTGACGCCGCCAAGGAGCGCATGCTGGCACGTGCCGGCCTCACCGCGCTCGCCATGTTCCTCGTCGTCGCCAGCATCACTGGCGTGCTCTGGTTCGGCGCTGCCGCCGTGATCGACGGCAGCCTGACGGTGGGGCGCCTCAGCCAGTTCGTGCTCTATGCCGTGTTCGCCGGGGCTTCGTTTGCACAGGTCTCCGAGATCTGGGGCGAGGTGAGCCAGGCGGCAGGCGCCGCCGAACGGCTCGCCGAGTTGCTCGCCGTCAAGCCGGAGATCCAGTCGCTCGCCTCGCCGCTGCCGATGCCGGTTCCGGCACGAGGCGAGGTCGAGTTCGTCAACGTGCGCTTCGCCTATCCCGGACGGCCGACGCCCCTGACGCTGCAGGACGTCTCCTTCCACGCCAAGCCAGGCGAGACCATCGCCCTCGTTGGCCCATCAGGCGCCGGCAAGACCACCATCTTCAATCTGCTGCTACGCTTCTTCGATCCGCAATCCGGCGCCGTGCGCGTCGATGGCGTCGATGCGCGCGAAGCCTCGCTCGATGCCCTGCGCGCACGCATGGCGCTCGTCCCGCAGGACGTGGCGCTGTTCGCGGGCACGGTGGCCGACAATATCCGCTACGGCAATCCAGAAGCAGATTTCGCGGCCGTGAAGCAGGCAGCCACCGCCGCCCAGGCCGACGACTTCATCTCGGCCCTGCCGAACGGCTATGACACGCGCCTCGGCGAGCGTGGCATCTCCCTGTCCGGCGGCCAGCGCCAGCGTATCGCCATCGCCCGCGCCATCCTCAAGGACGCGCCGATCCTGCTGCTCGACGAAGCGACGAGCGCCCTCGACGCCGAGAGCGAGGCGCTAGTACAGCGCGCGCTCGAACGGTTGATGGCCTCGCGCACGACGCTGGTCATCGCCCATCGCCTCGCCACAGTGCAGAAGGCGAAGCGGATCATCGTCATGGACAAGGGCCGCATCGTCGAGCAAGGCACCCATGCCGAACTTATCGCCAAAGGCGGCCTCTATGCGCGCCTGGCCGAGATGCAGTTCACCGCCGAAGCCGCTGAATAGCCCAATTTCGCAGCATGCTTGCCGCGCGAGCAAATCGCTTGGGGAGAGGCGACGCTGCTTTGCGGCTGTCGCCCTGGAGAATTGAAGGGGGAATAAGCCGATGGAACCCGATCTTGAGCCTATGCTGCCACCCGAGCCGCGTGCCGAACCGGTAGCCCCGCTCTGGGCTTGGGCGCTCGTCGTGGGCCTCGGCGCCGTGAGTGTTTATTCAGGCTACACGGCTCTGTCGGCGCGCCAGCTCTATCTCGAAGGCGAGCATATACGTGCCGACCTCACGCAGCAGCGCGATCGCATGAAGGCCAACATCGCTGATCTCACGCGCCAGGTGGAGCAGGCGAACCGCTCGCGCGAGGAGGTCGAGAACGCGCTGAAGCAGTCGCGCGCCAACACCGATGCGGCTTCGGCACAGATCGCCGACCTGCAGAAGCAGGTGGGCGATCTCCAGCAGAAGACGGGCGAGGCCGAGCGCGCACGTGAAGCCGCCGAGGCCGCTACGAAGGCCGCGAAGGAAACGGCGGACAAGGAGATCGCCGCCCTTAAGACGCAGCTTGCCGCGGCGCAGAAAAAGCTCAATCAGGCACTCGCCGACCTCAAGAAGGAGCGCGAGCAGGTAAGCCCCGCGCCCCTGCCGCCGCCTGCCGCACCGCCGTCCGCCGGCACACCGCCCCCAGGAGCCCCTGCCTTCCGGCAGTAAAACTCATTATCGTCTGGAACCCCTGATCCCCCTCCCCCTGCGGGAAGGGGGTTAGGGGCGGGGGATCGAGCTTGGAGAAACCTACCCGGCGATACGCTTGGCTCTTCACCCTACCCGGCATCTCGCTGCGCTCGATGCCACCCTCCCCATCGAGGGGAGGGTGGAGTGAAGCGAGCCTATCTGATCGGAAAATGCGCCTGGAGGGGCCATCGCATCGGCGCAACCGCGCTTCCCTTAGCGATTTGTCAGCTTCAACTCGATGCGCCGGTTGCGCTGCAGGCTCGCCTCGTCGGTGCCGGCCTCGAGCGGACGAAACTCGCCATAGCCTGCCGCCACCAGACGCTGCGCCGGCACGCCGCGGCTGATGAGATAGCGCACCACCGAGATAGCGCGCGCGGTCGAAAGCTCCCAGTTTGACGGGAACGTCGGGCTGGCGATGGGACGGATGTCCGTGTGCCCGTCCACCTGCAGCGCCCAGTCGATCTCCTTCGGGATCTCGCGCGCAAGCTCGATGATCGCCGAGGCAAGCTGATCCATCGTCGCAAGGCCCTCCGGCGTCAGCTGGTTCGAGCCGGAGGGGAACAGCACCTCCGATTCGAACACGAAGCGGTCGCCGACCACGCGGATGTCCTTGCGGTTCTTGAGCAGCTCGCGCAAGCGCCCGAAGAAGTCGGAACGATAGCGCTGCAGTTCCTGCACCTGGCGGGCGAGGGCGGCGTTGAGGCGTGCGCCGAGATCCTTGATGCGCGTCTGGCTCTCGGCGTCCTTCGCCTCGGAGGCCTGCAGCGCCTCGTTGAGGGCCGCGATCTGCCGGCGCAGCGACAATAGCTGCTGATTGAGCAGATCGACCTTGGCCAGCGCCTCGTCGGAGATCTTCTTCTGATTTTCGAGATCGGCGGTGAGCCCGGCGATGCGTGCGGATGCCGCCTTCGCCGCCTCATCGCCGGACAGCGCCGAGCCCGACAGCTTGGCATTCTCTTCGCGCAGGGAAGCGAGCGTCGCCTGCAGCGCGGCGAGGTCGTCCTCGGCCGACTTCGCCTTGCCCTTCTCCAGCGACAGCAGGTTAGTAAGCTCGGCGATCTGCAGCGTCAGCTTCTTGAGCGCGGTATCCTTGCCGCTCGCCTCCTGGCTGGCGAAGTACTGCGCCAGCATGAAGATCGACATCAGGAAGGTGACGACCAGCAGCAGCGTCGACAGCACGTCGACGTAACCGGGCCAGAACTCCGCGTACTCGCCACGCCGTCGCGTGCGTCCACCCGCCATGCCCTACACCCGGCGCCGCATGTTCGAAGCCAGCTCCTTGAGGGCCTTCGCCACCTCGGAGTGCTGCGCCGCCTGCTCGTCGACCCACTCGCGCACCACCTTCTGCTCGGCGCGCATCTGCGAGACGAGCTGGTTGACCCCATGCGCCAGCTCGCGGAGCTGATCCTCGCCGCCGCCCTTGCCGGACATGGCATGGGCGATCGACTGGTCGGCGAGCCGCGTCGACAGATCCTCGACGGCACGCTGCATGTGCAGGATGGCGCTCGAAAGCTGGCGATTGACCTGATCGCTCGAAACATTGGTGCCGGGCGTCAGCTCGGTGATGCCTGACAACCATTCCTCAAGCTCGTTGTAGAAGCGGTTGTGGGCGTGCGAGGCCTGCAGTTCGAGGAACCCGAGGATCAGCGAGCCGGCGAGACCGAGCAGCGAGGACGAGAACGCCGTGCCCATGCCCTTGAGCGGCGCAGAGAGCCCCGCCTTCAAGTCGGAGAACATGGTGACGTTGTCGGTGGCGTTGGTATCGATCGAATCGATGGCGCCGCCGACCGACTGGATGGTCTCGAGCAGGCCCCAGAAAGTGCCGAGCAGGCCGAGGAACACCAGAAGCCCGACGAGATAGCGACCCGTATCGCGCGCTTCATCGAGGCGTGAGCTGATCGAATCCATGATCGAGCGCAGCGACGCCGTCGACAGCGAGAGCACGCCCGTCCGGTCGCGCAGCATCGCCGCCATCGGCGCCAGCAGCACCGGCTGGTGCGATATGGCGAGCCCGGGGTCTGCGATGCGGAAGGCGTTGACCCAACGGATCTCCGGGTAGAGCCGTATGACCTGCCGGAAAGCGTAGAGAATGCCGAGAAGCAGGACGCCGACGATGAGCCCGTTGAGCCCCGGATTGTTCAGGAACGAGGTGATGAGCTGCTTGTGCAGGATCGCCGCCAGGAAGGCGACCAGCGTCAAGAAGATCAGCATCCGGATGAGGAAGACGCCGGGCGGCGTCAGCGGCCGATGTGCCAGCACTGAATCGTTCTGTCGTCTTCTGGCCATCCGGGAGCCCCCGCCACGTTCTTCAGCTTTGCGACATTACCCCAGGCCAATGACAGCACAATCGGGGCAACATCGTGCCCAAGGCGCCATAGCCGATGCTTCAGCCGCCCGCTGCCGAGGCCGCGACGACGGGCAGGAATTCCTTGTGCAGAGGACTGTTCGCCGCCAGCACCTCGCCCTTGTCCAGCATCGCGGCGCCGCCCCCTAGATCGCTCACCGTACCCCCGGCCTCGCGCACGAGTACGATGCCCGCCGCCATATCCCAGGGTTTGATGCCCCGCTCCCAGTAGACGTCGAAGCGGCCGGCCGCGAGCCACGCCAGATCGAGCGCCGCCGAGCCGGTGCGCCGAACGCCCGCAACATGCTTGATGACGTCCTTGATCTCACGCAGGAACGGGGCGTGCCCCGATTTTCCGAGATGCGGGATGCCGGTCGTTACCAGTGCGTCGGAAAGCGTCTTTCGCGCCGCTACGCGCAGCCGACGCCGGTCGTTGAGGAAGGCGCCTTTACCCTTTTCGGCCGCGAACAGCTCGTCCGAGATCGGGTTGTAGACAAGACCGGCGACGAGCTGGCCTTCCCGCTCGAGGCCGATGGAGATGGCGAACAGCGGCACGCCGTGCAGAAAGTTGGTGGTGCCGTCGAGCGGATCAACGATCCAGCGATGGCTCTTGTCGTCGCCGACGACTTCTCCGCGCTCCTCCATCAGGAAGCTGTAGCCCGGTCGCGCCTTCGAAAGCTCCTTGAAGAGGATTTCCTCGGCCTTGAGGTCGGCAGCGGACACGAAATTGGCCGGCCCCTTCACCGAGACCTGCAGCTGTTCGACCTCGCCGAAGTCGCGGGCAAGGCTGCGACCGGCCTTTCGGGCGGCGCCGATCATGACGTTCATGAGCGCTGAGGCGGGCATTGGCGAAGATCCTTCGGGCGCCGTCGCATCAGGCGGCTGGGGCCGCCCGACTAGCGCTTGCCACGCGCGCTGGCAAGCCCGCCCCGGTCTTTCAGGCTCCTCTCGCGGCCTCTGCGCCGAGCGCGCTAAAAGAGCCCGGCCTTCTCGCGCCACTCGAGGGCCGCCTGACGCGCTGCCGTCTGCTGCGCCTTGGGCAGCTTGCCGACGATCTGATCGAGCGTCTCGTCCTTGAGCCCACCGGCTTGGGCGATGAGGCGCCACTTGGCCGCCTCCTGCGGATCCTTCTTCACGCCGACGCCCTCGGAATAGACGTAGGCGAGGCGGTTCTGCGCCGCCGCGAGTCCCTTCTGAGCAGCGGCCCGCAGGTAAGGGATCGCCTTCGGCTCGTCCTTCGTCAGGCCGAGGCCGCGCAGCAGCAGCACGGCATAGTCGAACTGCGCTTCGGCCATCCCCTGCTCTGCCGCCTTGCTCAGCCAGCGCGCCGCCTCGACGGCGTCCGGCGCCACGCCCTCACTGTTCTGATAGAGACCGGCAAGGTCGTACTGGGCGACGGCAATCCCCTTTTCCGCCGCGTAGCGGATGTGCATGGCCGCACGATACGAGTTCTGCGGCTTGCCATCCCCCTTGAGGAACAGGAGTCCGAGATTGTAGTTGGCGAGCGGATGCCCGGTGCGCGCCGCCTTCTCGAACAGGTCCGCGGCCTTTGCGCGATCCTTCTTTATACCGCGCCCCTCGGCGTAGATGACGGCGAGCGCGAACGAAGCTTGCACGTCGCCGAGCTCATCGCCCTTGGCGTACCATTTCACCGCCGTTGCCATGTCCTTGGCGACGCCGAGCCCTTCGGCATAAAGCCGCCCGAGCAGCGTATGCGCCTGCGGATCACCGCGTGCCGCAGCCGCCTCCGCAAGCTTCGTCGCCGTCAGATACTGCCCCTGGTCGAAGGCAATATAGGCCGCTTCCTCGCCGGTTGGATCGACGAGCGATTTGGAGAGGCTGCCGGCATTCGCCCGAGTGTCTTGCTTACCGGCCGGCGTCTTCGTGAATTTCTCGTTGGGCGTCAGCTTCACCGGCTTGCCCGGCCGCGGCTTTGGAACCTCGGTGGTTTCCATGATCCACGAGCTGGTATCGGCCCTGGCTGGTGCCGCGCTCGACATCGCCAGCACCCCGAGAATGCCCAGCACATATCTCATGCGAGCGCCTCACGCTGACGCGCGGCCTCGGCGATGTCACCTGCCAACCTGGCAGCAGTAGTGGAATCCAGTACAACATCGGCACGCATGGCAATGAAATCGGCTCCTGCGGCTGCGAGCACGCGCGCCTCGTCCAGCGTCTCGACGTCGAAGGCGACGCACGGCACCTCGAAGATCTCGCTCCACCACGCGATAAGCTCGCGGCGACGCGCACCGGCACCATCGCGATCCTCGACATGCGGCGGAATACCAAAGGCGATGTAGTCCGCGCCGTCCTCGGCAATGGACATCGCATCATGGCGCGAGCGGCCGACATCAACGCCGACGATGTAGCGCGTGCCAAGCACCTCCCGTGCCTCGGCATAGTCGGCAGCGACATCCTTGCTCCACGGCAGGTGCACACCATCGGCCCGCAGCGTACGGGCAAGCTGGGCGTCACCCTCGATCAGGGCGGCGATATCCTTTGCCTGGGCAAGCTCGACGAGCGGCCGCGCACCAGCGGCCGTGAGCGGGGCCGAAGGAGCGGCCGTGATGAGCAGTGTCGCCGCGTGCGCAGCATCGAGCACGGACGCCAGAGCGCGTGCGTCCACGTCCGCCGCGGTCGCGACGTACAGCCTTGCTTGCGCCTCATGCGCCATTGGCACCATCCGAGGTCCGGAACCCTTTGCCGGGAAAGCCTAATAGAACCCAATGGGGCGGAAAAGCGACCGACTCGTCCGTTGCGACCCCTGGGCCGCAAAGTCGATGCCATTTTCTCAATGAGCGCAGCAAAATGGCATACCGCCGCGCCCATCGAGTTGCAGCCGCTGCACCTAACTCGCGCAAGGAAATTTTCCGATCATTCGAAGCCATTTCACGCCAACGCATCCCGCGTGAGCCGTAACGACACGCGTGTTGCACGGCGCGGCTAAACTTGGAACGCGTGTTGAAAATCGCGCCACCATAGAAGGATGAAGCGCAACCGATTGCACCACGACCGAGCTATAAGGGAAGGCGGACACTCAGGCCTAGGGAGGACCACCATGGCTCAACCTCTGACGCTCTCTGAACTCGAGGCGCGCGTCGCCGAGACCAAGCAGCTCATCTCCGACAAGTGGGGCTGGTTTCTGGCCCTCGGCATCGGCCTCATTCTCGCTGGCCTCGTCGCCATCGCCTTCCCGCTGCTCTCCTCCATCGCCGCCAAGCTGGTGCTCGGCTGGTTGTTCCTCATCGGCGGCGTGATGCTGATCGTCCACGCTTTCCAGGCCCCGGGCTGGAAGGGCTTCCTTTGGGAGTTGCTGGTCGGCATTCTCTACGTGGTGGTCGGCGGCTATCTCGCCTTCTTCCCCCTCACCGGACTTCTGACGCTGGCGATCCTGCTGGCGGCGCTGTTCCTTGCCGAGGGCGTCTTCGAAGCGATCATGGCCTTCCAGGTCCGCCCTCACGAAGGCTGGGTTTGGCTTCTCTTGAGCGGTCTCGCTGCCATCGCCGTCGGCGTCATCATCGCCCTCGGCCTTCCCGAATCTGCGGTGTGGGCGCTCGGACTTCTCGTCGGCATCAACCTTCTATTCTCAGGTTGGAGCTATGTTTTCCTGGCGCTGGCTGGGCGGCGCGCGCATGAGGAGGCAGCGGCAACTCGCTGACCTCGTGCTTAGGGCATGAGTGGGGTCGTCATGGAAAAGTTGGCCATGTTTCCGGTATTGGCGCTCGGCGCGGGGCTGGTGCTGAACGCACTGACATCGGGTGCTCCTGATGCACAGGCACAAGCGCAGCAGGTCGCCGAGGTGCAGGCGGCCAACGACGAGATCCCGGCTGACATCATCGCCGTGCAGATCCGCAAGCAGGGCCATAAGTGCGTCAACCCGAGCAAGGCGCAGCGCGACGAGAAAGCCTCCGCCCCCGACCTGCCGGTGTGGATTCTGACGTGCGATAACGCCACCTACAGCGTGCGTCTCGTCGGCGACATGGCCGATCGCGTCGAGAAGCGCTGATCACACACCGTGCTGAATTGGAAAAAGGCGGAGCCTGGGAGGCCCCGCCTTTTTTGTATTCCTACGTCCCTCTTGGCCGCCGCAGCCGGCAAGGGCGCAAAGAGCCCCGCTTCTCGTGTCAGCAACCAATCAGGTCCGCCAGGGATGCGCCGGGAGATCGCTGACGCCAACCACCTTGAGGCCCGCCGAGGCCACCTTGTGATCGTTCTCGACCGAACTGCCCGAGACACCGATGCCGCCGACGAGCACACCCTCGTCGTCGACGATGGGCAATCCGCCGGGGAAGGTGATCAATCCCTCGTTCGAATGCTCGATGCCGAAGAGCGACTTGCCAGGCTGCGACAGCTTGCCGATCTCGCCTGTCGGCATGCCGAAGAACACGGCGGTCTTCGCCTTCTTGATGGCGATGTCGATGGAACCCACCCACGCGTCGTCCATGCGCACGAAGGCCTTGAGGTTGGCGCCGCTGTCGACGACGGCGATACACATCTGCGTCTTGAGCTTTACCGCTTCCTTTTGTGCGGCCTTGATAGCTGCAAGGGCGCTTTCAATCGTTACGTGCATCGATCATCTCCGCTTCGGGGTGGCTGTTAACAAGCGACATGTAGGTCGCCGGTAAGCTCGCAGAAGCGGGTAAACGACTGCCCCATTGCCGCGCCTCAATAGCCCTTCAAAGGCCCCAAGGATGGCAAAGGTGCCCAGCGCTGAGACTCGGCCTTAGGCGGCCTTCTCGAGTTGCTGGGTCCACTTACCCAGCGCCGCGAGCGAGTTCATGCGCGCACGGTGCGTGAAGGCGCGTTGGCCGGCGGCAACGTTCTCGCTCTTGCCGCCCCAGGCCTTCAACGCCGCCGCCTGCAGCGCGCGCCCGTAGGAGAACGTGACCTTCCACGGCAGATCGCCGATCTCATTGATGAGCGACAGGTTCTGCGTCGCCTGCTCGTCCGACTGCCCGCCGGACAGGAAGGCGATGCCGGGAACCGAAGCCGGCACCGTCGTCTTGAGGCATTTGACCGTCAGCTCCGCCACCTGCTGCGGGCTCGCCTGCTGCGGGCACTTCTGCCCGGCGATGACCATGTTCGGCTTCAACACGATGCCCTCGAGCGCAACGCGCGCATCATAGAGCTCGCGGAACACGATGCGCTGCGTCCACTCGGTGACCTCATAGCAGCGCTCGATGGTATGCCCAGAGTGCGCGCCGTCCATCAGCACTTCCGGCTCGACGATCGGCACGATGCCGGCCTCCTGACACAGCGCGGCGTAGCGCGCAAGCGCGTGCGCATTCGCCTTGACGCAGTTCCACGACGGCAGGCTGTCGGTGATGGTGATGACGGCACGCCACTTGGCAAAGCGGGCGCCGAGCTTGTGATACTCGGCGAGGCGCTCGCGCAATCCGTCGAGGCCCTCGGTCACCTGCTCGATCTCGGCGTTGGGTCCAGCGAGCGGCTTGGCGCCCGTGTCGACCTTGATGCCGGGGATCGATCCCGCCGCCTGCATGATATCGACGAGCGGCGTCCCGTCCTTCGCCTTCTGGCGGATGGTCTCGTCATAGAGGATGACGCCGGAGACGTAGTTCTTCATCGCCTCGTTGGCGCGGAACAGCATCTCGCGATAGTCGCGCCGCGTGTCCTCGGTGGAGGTGACACCGATCGAATCGAAGCGCTTCTTGATCGTTCCCGAGCTTTCGTCCGCCGCCAGGATGCCTTTACCGGGCGCCACCAGCGCATCGGCGATTTTCGCAAGCTCTTCTGTCATGACAATCCTCGCATCGGAAAGGCAGCTTTTTATGCAGAGCACTTAGCGCCAAATCGGCTTTCGGACCAGCCCCCGCGGACTGTTCCGGGTCGCCCCCGCGTTGTTCCGGGAACCGCTCGGGCGCCCCTGCGTTCCCCACCGATGAGGCCTCTAAGGAGAAGCGCCATGACGCCTCAAAAGCCAAGCGATAGCCTGCGGAACTACCCTGCCGACAAGGCCCGCCAAGGCGAGATCATCCTTAAGACCCCGCTGCAGCGGATTATCTTCGTTGGCGGGCTTGCCGGGATGCTGCTCTTAGGCCTCATCGCCACATTCATGGGCCGCTGAGCCGAGGAGAGGCGTCCATGCCCGTCTGCGATACCTGCGGCAACGAATATGACAAGACATTCGAGGTAACGAAGGCCGGAAAGACCATGACCTTCGACAGCTTCGAATGCGCCATCGCGGCCATGGCCCCTCACTGCGCGCATTGCGACTGCCGGGTGATCGGCCACGGAGTGGAGGCCAACGGCGAGATTTTCTGCTGCGCCCACTGCGCCGGCCGCCACGGCGTCACCAAATTGCGCGACCGCGCCTAGAAGAGCCGGCGCTGGAGATATTCCGCATAGCTCTCGTTCGCTGCCTCACCAAGACCCACCTTGTCCAGGAGTGCCAGCTCGGCCTTTGCATCGAGCGCCTCGATGGCAACCGTCTGCACCTTGTCGTCACCGATCTTCAGCAGACAGAACTCGGCCACGCAGTCACCGATCTCATACAGGGTGCGCTGCTTCTCGACCTCCACCGTCGCCAGCGCATGCTGTCCTGCCGCGAAGGCGAGCAACGGTCCTTCACTGAGCGCCCCGCGCTCACCGATTTCGAGATCGAGCCCGAGCGCCGGCAGCACGATGCTCTCGACATCGGCGACCGACACGGGAAAGTCGGCATTGAGCGGGCGCGCCCACTGCTCGAGGATGCCGAACCGCGCCTTCAGCGTCTTCACCTGCAGACGACGGCCGCGGATCTTGACATTGGATTCGATGTTGAGCCGCGTGACGATGTACGTCTCACGGCTCGCGTCCTGCGGCTTGCCGGTGCCCAGCGCCGCAAAGGCATCGCGCACGTTGCTGAGATCGGCAGCGAACTGACGGAACTCGTAGCGCGTTGCATCGGCCGGAAACTTCATCGTCTGCCCCACATGGTTGGCTAAACCGCAGCGAAAGCAGCCAGTGCCGCCAGCGCCTCGTCGATGTCCGCGGTCGAGTGATCGGCGCTGATCTGAAAGCGGATCTCCTCCTCGCCTCTCGGCACCACCGGGAAGGCAAGGCCAGTGGCGAGGATGCCGCTGTCACGCAGGTGCTGCACCAGCGCCGCCGTCCGCGCCGTGTCGCGCACCAGGAGAGGCACCACCGGATGCTCGCCCTCGACCGTCTCGAGGCCAAGGGCACGCAGTCCGTCGCGGAAGCGCTGCGTCATGGCCCGCAGATGCGCAAGCAGCGCGCGTCCCTCTTCGCTGTCGACCCGGTCGACGGCCATGCGCGCCGCCTCCGCCTCTGCGGGTGTGATCGGGTTCGAGTAGATGTAGAAGGGCGACGTCTCGCGCAGATAGCTGACGATAGGATCGCTCGCGACAACATAGCCGCCGTTGACGCCGAACGCCTTGCCGAGCGTGCCGATCAGCACGTCGACATGCGCCCCCACCACCTCCTCTGTCCCGCGGCCGGTCACGCCGAACGCTCCGACGCCGTGTGAATCGTCGGCGACGACGACGACACCTTCTGCATAGAGCGGATGAAATTGCTTGGCGATGCGCATGATCTCATCGAGCCGCGCATGGTCGCCGCGCATGCTGAAGACGCCGTCGGTGACGACGACGGCCCGCGCGCATTTGTTGGTGAAGGCTCCGAGCTGACGCGTCAGGTCGTGAAAGTCGAGGTGCTTGTAGATGCGCTTCTCGCCGGGCCGCGCCAGCGAAATGGCGTTGATGATCGAGTTGTGGTTGAGCTCGTCGCTGATGACGACGGTCTTGTCGCTGATGAGCTGTGGCAGCACGCCCATCACCGTCGCATAGGCGGAGCTGAACAGCATCGCCGCCTCGCGCCCGTGGAACGCGGCGAGGCGCTTCTCCAGCTTCACGTGCGGCGCCCACGTGCCGGAGATGAAACGCACCGCACCCGGCCCGACTCCGTAGCGTCGCACTGCTTGCTCGTCGGCCTCCATGACGCGCGTCGAGAACGAGAAACCGAGATAGCTGTTGGAGTTCATGCGCAGGAAGGGCCGATCGCCATGTCCCTCGACATGAAACCGCGGCCCCCTTCCGCCGCTCGGTGCGACGACCCCGGTCGTCACGGCCTCGGCGCCCTTGAGACGCCCCGAGGTGCGAAACTCGGCCAGCCTCTCTTCCAGGAGCGGCGTCAGCTTCTCGGTCGGCATCGCGGTCTCCCTTCAGGCGCGCTTGGCACGCGGGGCGTGCTTCAGTTTCTCTTTCAGGCGAGCGAGCATGTCGGCGGTCATGGCGTCGAGATCGAAGCGCGGCGCCCAGTCCCAATCGGCATGCGCCGCGCTGTCGTCGAGCGACCGCGGCCAGCTATCGGCAATCGCCTGGCGCACAGGATCGACGTCGTAGTCGATGTCGAAGGTCGGGATATGCTTGCGGATGGCCGCGGCGATGTCCTCCGGCGTCACGCTCATCGCCGTGATGTTGTAGGCATTGCGGTAGCGCAGACGCCCGGCATCCGCAGCCATGAGATTGATCATGCCGGCAATCGCGTCCGGCATGTACATCATGTCGAGACGTGTATCCGCCGACAGGAAGCACGTATACCGGCCATAGCGGATGGCGTGATAGAACATCTCGACCGCATAGTCCGTCGTCCCGCCGCCCGGTGCCGCCACATAGGAAACGAGCCCCGGAAGACGCAGCCCGCGCGTATCGATGGAAAAGCGCGACGCGTAGTAGTCGCACAAAAGCTCGCCGGCCACCTTGGTGACGCCGTAGATCGTCGTTGGCCGCTGCACCGTCACTTGCGGTGTGAGATCGTGCGGCGTATCCGGCCCGAAGGCGCCGATGGAGCTCGGAAAGAACACCTGGCAGCCGTAGGCGCGCGCTACCTCGAGAACATTGTAGAGCCCGCTCATGTTCACCGACCACGCGAGCTGCGGCGCCGCCTCGGCGGAAGCCGAGAGCAGAGCGGCGAGGTGATAGATGGTGCCGACCTCGTAGCGGCGTACGTCCTCGTGCAACTGATGCGGATCGGTGCAGTCGAGGTGATCGTAGGGCGCGATGGCTGCGGCACCGGTGGGCGGCAACACCTTGAGATCGGTGGCAATGACGTTCTCGCGTCCATAGCGCTGACGCAATGCCGGCACCAGCTCGGAGCCGATCTGCCCCAGCGCCCCGGTGACCAGTATCTTCCTCATGCGTGCCTCCGAGGCGCCGCGATCAAAATTCACACACCGTAATAGTCGCGATACCAGGCGACGAAACGCGTGATGCCCTCTTCGAGAGGCGTTGCCGGCGCAAAGCCGACATCCGCAATGAGGTCGTCGACGTCGGCAAAGGTTGCAGGAACATCCCCGGGCTGCAGAGGAAGGAAGTTCTTCTTCGCCTCACGGCCCAGCGCCCTCTCCAATACCTCGATGAAATGCATCAGCTCGACGGGACTGTGATTGCCAATGTTGTAGATTCGGTAAGGCGCCGACGAGGTCGCCGGATCCGGACTGGCACCGCTCCAGGAGGGGTCCGGCCGCGGGATGCGGTCGGCCGCGCGCAGCACACCCTCGACGACATCGTCGACGTAGGTGAAGTCGCGCGCATGATGGCCATTGTTGAAGACGTCGATCGGCTCGCCGGCAAGGATTGCGCGCGTGAACTTGAACAGCGCCATGTCCGGTCGCCCCCAGGGACCGTAGACGGTGAAGAAGCGCAGCCCGGTCACCGGCAGCCGGTGAAGATGCGCATAGGTATGCGCCATCAGCTCGTTCGCCTTCTTGGAGGCGGCGTAGATGCTGAGCGGGTGGTCGACGTTCTGGTGCACGCTGAACGGCATCGTCGTGTTGGCGCCGTAGACGGAGCTCGATGACGCAAAGACGAGATGCTCGATCTCGTGCTGGCGGCAGCCCTCGAGAACATGCAGCGTGCCGACGATGTTGGCATCCACGTAGGCGTGCGGATGATCGATCCCGTAGCGCACACCGGCCTGCGCGCCGAGGTGGATGACCCGCTGGGGACGCGCAGCGGCAAACAGTGCTTCCATGCCGAAGCGGTCGGCGAGATCGAGCTTGTGGAAGACGAAGCCCGTCCTGCCCTCGAGCTGGGCAAGCCGCGCCTCCTTCAACCGAACGTCGTAATAGGGATTGAGATTGTCGAGGCCGATGACCTCATGTCCGCGGTCCATCAGCGCTTTGGCCGTATGGTAACCGATGAAGCCGGCAGCTCCGGTCACCAGGATGCGCATCTGGCAAATCCATTACGTTGAGGCCTGACCCGCGTCTTGATGCCGCCGGCATGTCGCAGGGCGCGGCTAAGTGATAGAGTGGCGGGTGTCAAGATAACGTTGTCCAGGTGTCTGCTCCAAATAGGAGCCGTCGCACGTTAGGCCGATGCGTCTTAGGGATGGCGACATATTTGCGCACTTTCCCGCCGGCCCTATCGGCCGAAGACGCAAACCTTGGCCGCAATTTTCCGGAAGGGTTGCCGTCAGCCGTGGATGTCTCTGAGCGCGAATCCTGCCAGCCTTTGATCCATTTCGCATCGGATCGCCGTAAGCCGGTGTACTCCATGCACAGAAATTCCATATCAGCGGCCGCGCGCGGAGCGCGCCCCAAATTTGCTCTTGGAGGGCTACACGCGTGCTGAAGGGTGTCGTCGAGACGAAACCAGCCGATCCCATTTCGGCTTACTTCGATGAGTTGGGGAGAGCCCTGACCGCCGTTCGCGTCAGCGATATCGAAGGGCGGCCGCTCGACATCAAAGCCGGGTTCGAGCAGGTCTCCGATACGGCCCGCGCCACGCACGATGCCGGCAACAAAGTGGTCCTGATCGGCAACGGCGGCAGCGCGGCGATCGCCAGCCACCACGCCATCGAATTCCTCAAGAACGGCGGCATCCGCGCCCTTGCGCTGAACGACCCCGCCGCACTGACCTGCCTCAGCAACGACCTCGGCTACACCAACGTGTTCTCCGAGCAGCTCAAGACCCAGGCTCTTCCCGGCGATATGCTCATCGCCATTTCAAGCTCCGGTCAGTCGGTGAACATCCTCAAGGCCGTCGAGGTCGCCCGGACCCGAGGCATGAAGATCACAACCTTCAGCGGATTCCAGCCCGACAACTTGTTACGCGGTCGTGGCGATGTGAATTTCTATGTTAATTCCAATCAATACGGCTTCGTGGAAGTTGCACATCACGCACTGATACAGGCCATACTGGATATCTACGTGTTCCCGCGCCGCCCTGCCCCATGATCGGCGGGCCCGCAGGGCCACCGCGTCAATGGGGAAGCCAGCCGGATGCAGAATGCTTGGCCTGATGCGATTCATGGCGACGTCCGGCTGACCATCGATATTTCCGACCTGTCCAACCCCCCGACGCTGGCCGATCGCCTGCGCGCTCTGACTGCCTCGCTGGCCATGCCACTGGTCGAGGGCGACGCGACAGCCTTCCCGCACGTGTCCCTCATCATCGTCGACACGACCTCTGGCTTCTCACCGCAAGCGCGACAAGCCGTAGCGATAGCCCGCACATCGGGCGTGCGCCATGTCGTGCTGGCCATCGCCGCTCATGCACCCGATGATCAAGCCGCCGTCGACGCAATCGTCGCGGCGTTCGCTGACTTCACTGCCAAGCTGGAGTTCGCCACAGCGTTGGCGGTGCCGTTCTCTGCCGCAGTGCATGGCACCGAAGGTCTCGCTTGGGACAACAGTGCGCGGCTGCGCAGCCATCTTGCGGCGCTTGCCGCCGCCGCAAGCCAATCCCAGCCTGCCATTGGTGCAGCTCCACTCAGCGAGCAGTTCGCCGCGCATATCGCCTGCATCTCGCAACAAGACCTCCTGCCCGGCCGCGAATACCGGCTGCGCCTTCGCGGCCACGAGACGACAGCAAGCGTGACGGCCGTGAAGTATCGCCTCGACATCGACAGTCTGCGCCGGGTTCCCGCACGCACGCTCACGCGTGGAGAGATCGGTGTGTGCACGATCGCCACCGACGAGCCGCTGGCATTGAGTGAGACCTCCGAGGATGGAGACGCCGCACGCTTCACCCTCAGCGATCTCTTTTCCGGTGACGTGATCGCTGCCGGCTCGGTCGATTTCGCCCTGCGGCGCGGCATGAATGTGCATTGGCAACCGTTCACCGTCACCAAGGAGCTGCGCGCAGCGACGAAGGATCAGCACCCGTGCATCGTGTGGTTCACGGGCCTTTCGGGCTCCGGCAAGTCGACCATCGCCAATCTCGTCGAGGGCTGGCTCGCCCTCCATGGCCGGCACACCTACCTGCTCGACGGCGACAACGTCCGCCATGGGCTCAACAAGGATCTGGGCTTCACGGCCGCCGACCGCGTCGAGAACATCCGCCGCGTCGGCGAGGTGGCCCGGCTGTTCGTCGATGCCGGAACCATCGTGCTGTGCTCGTTCATCTCACCGTTCAGAGCCGAGCGCGAGGCCGTGCGCAGCTTGGTCGAGCCGGGCGAGTTCATCGAGATACATGTGACTGCACCGCTGGCCGTGTGCGAGCGGCGCGATCCCAAAGGCCTCTACGCCAAGAGCCGCGCCGGACACTTGCCGAACTTCACCGGCATCGATTCGCCGTACGAGGTGCCCGATCAGCCCGACCTCGTGCTCGACACCACGACGGCCCCGGCCACCGAGCTCGCCCAGCGCGTCGTGGAACTGCTGCAGGACCGAGGAGTTGTCAGCGCACCGGATACGCATTTGCGGGCAGTGACGCACTTCTAGCAGCCGTAGAAAGCTGCACGTTGTGCGCTTGCGTGTCCGCAAGAGCACATGCAGCAAATATGTTCCAGACACCCGTGGTCCATTGGATAAGCTGTGCATAGATTCCGGCGGATTCGGAGATTTGCCAGCAATGCGAGTCCCTCGCCTGCCACATTGGCGAATGAGCAAAGCGGTTCTGGCGAGCGCCTTCGCGCTCGGCCTCGCCGGGTGTTCGACGATGGCCGACCTGAGCGGCATCCCGCGCCCCGGCTATCAAAAGGACGGCAGCTACGTGCTCAGCGCCCAGGAGCAGACGCTCGGCTGCCGTGAGTTGCAGGAGCGTCAGATGACCCTCCAGCAGCAGTTGCAAGCGCTCCCCACCAAGGCCATGCAGCAGATGCAGGAGCTGCCGACGACTGTTGCTGACGCTTGGGGCCGGCTCGTCGGCTCGACCGACCAGGGCGTGCCGGCGCTGGCCGAGTATAACGAAGCGAAGGCGGAAGCGGCCGCGGTGACCGAGAGCCTGCAAAGCAAAGGCTGCAATACCTCTGTCGAGACCGCAGCCATCAAGCGTTGAGCCAGACCGGCTCCGCGGCACGATTGATCGCCGCCACGGCGCCGGTCAGACGTCAGGCACCGATCAGCGCTTCTGGTCGCGTTTCAGCCAGCCGAACAGCTCCTTGTCGATGCGCTTCAGGTCCGAGTCGATGAGCTTGACGATATCGCGCTCCTCGGCCTTCTTGCCGCCCGCAACCACCTCGGTCGCACCCATCAGAAGGCCGCCGGCCACCAGTACGGAAAGGCACTTCACTGCGAATTTCATGTGGAGACTCCCCTACTAAAAACGCCTCCCCAGTCGGCCGATGAATGCACCCGGCCACCCCCCGGAGATATGGTTAACCTACCCGTGTTGTGTGTCGCATTCCAGCGGATTGCTGGCGCGAGGACACGCCGACGCTCTAGTGGATCACTTGCACGCGAAATTGTTCTGAGGGGCGGCAGGCCGACGGCGTCTGACCGCGAAGCTTCTTCATCCATACCTCAAACAGGGTATGAGCCAATGTCCGCGGATGAATACTCTCGCACCCGGGGCTCACGGGGGAATCGACCGTATTTCAGATTCGGGACCCAGCTCGAGATTTCAATGAGCCGCGCGTGGGCCCCCACCTCGATGCTACCCTGCCGGCTCGACAGCCGCGCGCAATCATCTCCGAGAACAGCTTGCCGTCACGTCAGGCATCGTTCTGGCGTCCGCCTGCCAATGCGCCCTTGCGCAGGGTGAATATCCCGCAGCCGTAAGAAAGCCCGAAGATCCGCATGGCCTCGCCCCCGGTGAAATCAACTGACGTGTGCAGTTCGCCCTCGTCGTCGACGTAGTCGAATCGCTCCACGGACAGGCCAAAGCGCGGGAATGTCGCCAGGAGAAACGGCAGGGCAAAAACCCTATGCGCATTGAACTCGAAGCGCTGCCGCTCCGAGATGGGAACGGAGAGATACAAGCAACCGCCTGCGGCAAGCATCTCGGCAAGCGCACTCAAGCCCTTTTCGTAACCGCGATAGTCCACCGGGTCTCCGTAGCGCCCGAGACCGAAATGCTCGAGGGTATGCAGACTGGACAGAGAGTCGGTGCACGCTGCGAGATCCGCAGCGCCGGACATGAGATCCTTTACCGTGAAGCCGATGTTGGATGCAGAGGTGGAGACCTCGCGGATATCGAAGACATCGATGTGACGAAATGCAGCCACGTGCGCGACAAAGCCGTCGATGCGCGAGCCAACATCGACATGCCTCGACGGATTGTTCCGATAGACCAATTGCGCCACCAACAGGTCCTGGTGGAAATAGTGCCCTTTGGCCGAGCCACCCGCCTCGGCGTGGTCTGAAATGCACGGAAAGAGCGTGCCGGCAGCAAACGCTCGATCAGGATCGGCGCGATATTGGGAATAGAAGTCGTCTCTATCCCGGAGGAATTTCCGGATCGCAGTATAATTGCGAAACACGCGAGCAGGATTGACCGAGAAATCCACCTGCCGCAGTAACCGGCGCGCCGCCTTCACCATCTAGCTCCAAGCAACTGCCACTTCGGTCAGCATGCTATTAGCCGGCGCGCCACCGGCAGGCAACACTGGACGACGCGCGCGCCGAGCAACAGAGCCACAGTCAACAGGCGCAAAACTCTTACGCACGGCGGGGCGCCAATTGTGAATAGTGCCTGATCGCCACTGGCCACCTGCTCGTCTCCCGCCCTACTCAGGTTGCACGAACATTAGCAACGGGGGCACTTCCATGACGCTCGATAACGCGACGCTCTTTGCCGACAACTCGCCGGAGCGGGCCGCACTGCAGCATGCGCAGCGGCTCGTCAGCGCGAAGGGGACCACGTCCCGTAAGCACTTCCTCGATGCTTACGCCGAGCATTTGGAAGCGTTGAAGCGCGATCGCCTCGCTGCTCAACGCTGAGCCAGTCCTCCACGCGTCGAACAACAGAGCTCGCACTGGATACCCCGGTGGAGCTCGCCCTTCTGGCTGCCGTTGCAGCACGCACGTTCCTGGCGTCCGCATGGCGCATAGGAGCGCCTCCCGCGAGCAGCGCTAGCTCGCGCGCTCTACGCCGTCCCCAACGCGGACGCACGCGCCAGCGAGGCGCCCGCGTTTCGCCATTGGTCAGACCTTCCAGATCTCAGTGCGCTGAGTGCCGCAGCGAGTCGCGCATCGCCAAGTCAATGGCGATCGCTGCGAGTAGGTTGCGCTCGCAGACCGCGTGCGCAATGCGCGGCGGCTCCTGCACCGTCTAGGGCGAGGAGATAATCCAATGAAGATAGCGTCATTGAGAACAATACTGGCGCCGGTCGCGGCGCTCCTCATGGTGGTCCCTGCAGCAGCCCACGGAAACTCGAAGAACCCGCCGTTCCAGAAGAATCCCCCGCCCGTCCTCGAGGATGCGGGCAGCTTCTACGTGAACGGCGAGACGATCGTCACCAACTATCCGGACCCCGGCGGCACGCCGGGACGCATCGTCGTCAATCAGATGTACGTCGAGTACATGGTGCCGGCGAAGAAGAAGAAAGGCGCCTATCCCATCATTCTGGAGCATGGCTCCGGCCATACCGGCAAGACTTGGGGGCAAACACCCGACGGACGCGAAGGCTGGGCAAGCTACTTTGCCCGCAACGGCTACACGGTGTACGTCGTCGACCAGGTCGGCCGCGCTCGCTCGTCGTTCGACTCCTCGCGAATCAATCAGGCAGTCGCCGCGGGCGACGCAAGCCTTCTGCCATCCGCCGGCCAGGTCCGCTTCACCTACGAGACGGCATGGAGCACATTCCGCTTCGGGCCTTCACCCGATGTCTGGTGGAAAGACACCCAGTTCCCCAAGGAAGCCGTCGACCAGTACATGGCCCAGCTCGTGCCCAATACTGAATCGACGCTGCCCGATCGCAACATCGCCAACGTGAACGCGCTGGAAGCGCTCATCAAGAAGATCGGACCTGCCGTCATTGTCGTGCACTCGCAGTCGGGCAACGACGGACTGGGCATCGCCACACGGCGGCCTGACCTGATCCGTGGCTACATCGACGTCGAGGGGCGCAGCGGCTGCACCCCGATCACCGATGAGCAAATACGGAAGCTGACGAAGGTGCCGTTCCTGACCGTCATTGGCGATCACGACTATCCCAATGAGTCCTTCTGCCGCGAGGCGGTCGAGGCGGTCAACGCCGCGGGCGGCAACGCCACCCACGGGCTGTTGCCGAACTTCGGGTTCAAGGGCAACACCCACATGCTCATGCTGGACAAGAACAACCTGAAGATCGCCGATTGGATCATCCGGTGGCTTGAGAAGAACGTCGAGAAGCCGCGCAAGCCCGGCCACGGCCACGATCACTACGCCAGCCGCTAGCAACGCACTGGGCCACCGATCAGCCCCCCCGCCATGCTTCTCTGGATAGTAGCGGCATGGCGCGGGGCGGGGCTATCGGTGGCCCACCCCAGATCGGCTGCGCGGCTGGACCCAACGATCCGCCGATCGCTCGTACATCATTGAAAGCATTGGCTGGGGCGCCAGGATTCGAACCTGGGAATGGCGGAATCAAAATCCGCTGCCTTACCACTTGGCTACGCCCCAATAGGCCACGCGCTCATATCCAGGATTTGCCGGGGTTTCAAGTTGCGCGCACACACGCGCTGGCGCGGGCCGGGCGCCCGCCACCCACGGAGCGCAGCCGGATGGGGGCGATCAGCGCCCGCGTTCGGAGCGGCTATAGTTGCTGAGGTGTCCTTCGCGCCCAGCGGCAGCGCGCATCTTCTTCGCGTAGCGACCGTTCTTGAGATCCGGCGCAACACGCGACATGAGACGATCGAGCTTGTCGCTGCCGCAGGCAGGGCAGACGGGGACATCGCTCGAGGAAACCAGCAGCTCGAACTCCTTTTCGCATTTGCTGCAGTGATAGCTGTAGAGCGGCATGCGCACTTCTCCAAAATCGAATGATTGAGTTGGCCTCGGTGCAGTCGTTGGATCGCTATGTCGGCTCGTTCGACCAGCGCTGAGAACGGAACGCCTCGGCGATCGCGACCGCGCGCGCAGCCTGCACATCGCTCTCGGCATCGTCCCCTTCGAAGTCTTCCTCGTCGAGCTCGGCGCAGACGCGCAACGCCGTGTCGAGGAGAGCCGCTTTGGGATAGGGATCGCCCTCGTCTTGAGCGGCTTCGGAGCGCTCCCCGTACGCCGCATAGTCACACGAGCTGACAGCCATGAGGAGCTTGAAGCGGGCCGGATTACTGAACGCGCCGACGCGCTCGAGCAGCGCCGCCACCGGCCCCGCACGCACCGCCGACACGCGATGCATGCGCTCGCATTCCTCCAGTGCCAGGAGCGCGAGCTCACGGCACGCGCCCGGCACGCCGAACCTGGAGCAGATGTTCTCGATGCGCGGGCGTCCGCGCTCGATATGCCGATAGTGCACGGGCAGATGCTCGCGCGGTGAATCCCCCTTGCCGACATTCATCGTCAGCAGGGCAAATCGCACCTCCAACGGGGCAAAGCGGCGCGCCGCCTCGTCCAGCGCATGCAACAGGTGCTCGCCGATGTCGACGCCGGTCGCATTCTCGGCGATCTGCGGCACGCCGAACAGTGCCGCAACCTCGGGCAGAACGAACTCCAGGGCGCCGCAGTCCTGCAGCGACCGGATCATCACCGAGGGCGTGCGCGACATGAGCCCGCGCTCGACCTCCGGCCACATTTCCGACGGTTCAACGAGTCCCAGCGCACTGGCGTCGGTTTGTCCGAAGCCGCCCTCCTGCTCGTCCGAATCGGGCGCACCCCGCTCGGCCACCAGCGCAGCCAAGCGCAGGATCTCCAGGCCCGGCCGCATGGGCAGCAGCTCAGGCGGAAGTGCGGTGAATTTGCGATCCATAAGGGAAGGATCATCGCCTCAGAAAAAAAATCAATACCCCATATGCGCCCGCCGCCGGCGTCGGATCGACGTCATCGGGACCTGCAACGCGCCGGCCGGCTCGTCCGGCGACCGCGGAAGAGCACTGTCCCGGCAAGGAAAACGCTTCGCTTGCGGGTCCGGCGGGTGGCCGCTATAAAGCCGCCCTTGCCGCCGGCCTCCCTTTGGGGCGGCGGCATTGTCCCTCCAAAGGACTGATGTGTCGGGCGGAGCGTAGCGCAGCCTGGTAGCGCACTTGCTTCGGGAGCAAGGGGTCGGGAGTTCGAATCTCCCCGCTCCGACCATCATCTTCGATCGCGCCGCGCGCGCACCACTGGCGCCGCCCTCGAAACCACCCCAAATTCCCCTGCGTCGGCGTCCTCCCGACGCCTTGCCGGCCGTCCAGCCGACCACGCGCAAGGCAACCGCCAGACAGACGAGACCAAGACGAGACGAGAGCAAAGAGCCTGAGCTTGAAGTTCGATACGGACATGCAGTTCACCTACGGGGTGCCGGATGCGATGGGGAATCGCGTCGCGCGCCTCGTGGCACCCAATGCCGGTCCGTTGACCTTCAAGGGCACGAATACCTATCTCGTCGGCGAATGCAGCCTGGCAGTGATCGACCCCGGCCCTGACATCGAGGCGCATCGCGACGCGATCCTTGGCGCTGCCGCCGGACGCCCCATCACCCACATCATCGCGACGCACGCCCACCGCGACCACGTCGATGGCATTCCCGCGCTCAAGGCTGCGACCGGCGCCCGCACCTACGCCTATCGCCGCTCCGCCATACCGCAGGGCGGTGCCGGAGATGCGGAGGCCGAATATGTCGGCCATCACTTCGTGGCCGACGTGCACCTCCAGCACGGCGACACTGTCGCCGGCGAGGGCTGGAGCCTCAGCGCGCTGCACACGCCAGGACACGCCCCGGACCACCTCTGCCTGGCACTCGACGGCACCGGCATCGTGTTCTCCGGCGACCACGTCATGGCCTGGAACACGTCCGTCATCGGTCCCCCAGAGGGCCGCATGTCCGACTATCTGCGCTCGCTCGAGTTGCTGCTCGGGCGCGACGCGGCCCGCTTCCTGCCTGGCCATGGCGGCGCGATCGACGAGCCGCGGCGGACGGTGAAGGCCTATCTCCTGCATCGCAAATGGCGCGAGCAGGCAATCCTCGAAGCCGTGCGCAACGGCACCAACACCATCCGCACGCTGCTGCCGGTGATCTATCGCGATCTCGACAAGGCCGTCACCGGGGCGGCCATGCTGTCGCTGCGCGCCCATATCGAGCATCTCGCCGAGCGTGGGCTCATTGCCTGCGACGACGCTTCGAACGCCGATTGCGTGGCTGTTCCTCTTTAGCGTCCTTGCCCTTGCCGGCCTGTTCCGCCCGCGCAGCCGGAACGGTGGACTCCATCACCGTCACGACCTCCTTCAAGATCTGGCGCACGCGATCGGCGTTGCGGCCGAGGTCATGGCCGCCATAGCGCGAGGCCGAGCGGACATCGAGGCGGGCGTGTTGCTCGTTACCGGCGACGCGGATGACGGCGTCCTCCGGCAAGCCGAGGATCAACGTGTGGTCGGCGATCTCGATGTAGCCGGGGCGTCCGGCGTCGAGATCGGGCACCTCCTGACGCACGATCTCCATCTTGAGCCGCTTGGCAGCCTCGGCGGCGAGCCCGAACACCTCATCGGCCGGACGGTCGATATCGATCGGCTTGATGTCCGGATAGGCGGCAAGCTGCTGGCGCGCGAAATCGACGCCTGGATAGGCAACGGAATTGGACCCTGCGGGACGCAGCCTGGCGATCTCGGTGAACGGCGGCGGGTTGGACACGTCCGTCGTCACATCGTTGATGTTCGGCAGCCCCTCGTACTTCGGCAGAAAGACGATCGGCCAGAGTATCAGTCCGAGGCTGACGAGGACGGCAAACACGACGCGCGCGGTTCCCGGCCTGCCCGTGCGCCAGATGCCCACCGTCGCCGTCACCGCCATCACCAGCGACAGCCCGGCGCCGAAGAAGGCGAAACCGGCAAGGTTCTCGGCGATCGGCGTCGGCAGCCCGAACAGGCGGTGCAGGAATGCCGCAGTGGCCAGCAGCACCGCCGAGAAGACGGCGATGCGGCTCGTCCAGCGAGCAAAGAACGACGGTCCAAGGGGCGGCGGAGACCTCATGCGCGGCGCGACCTTGCTGCGGCGATCGGGGATGGAGTGACGGGCATGACGGAACGTATAGGGAGCCGGCGCGATTCTCCAGCCGGCATTGGCACACCGGCCGGGCATCAGGCCAGGAGGATAATGTAGAATCGGGCAAAGCAGAGACCGGCGGTGGAACGGTGGCTAGATGTGCTGGCCGCCGTTGATGTGCAGCTCCGCCCCGTGGACATAGCTCGATTGCTCGCTGCACAGGAAATAGATGGAGCGGGCCACCTCCTCGGGCGCGCCGAGGCGATGCATGGGAATCTGCTCCTCGACGATCTTGCCGGTGCCTGGCGATAGGATCGAGGTATCGATCTCGCCCGGTGAGACGGCATTGACGCGGATGCCGCGCGGACCGAAATCGGCGGCCATCTCCCGCGTCAGCGCCGCCAATGCGGCCTTGGAGGTCGCATAGGCCGAGCCCGCGAAAGGATGCACCCGGCTGCCGGCGATCGACGTCACGTTGACGATGGCGCCTTGTGCGCGCTCGAGTTCATCGAACAGACCGCGTGCCAGCATGAGCGGTGCGAAGAAGTTGACCTGAAACACGTGCTGCCAACTGTCGATCGGCGTATCGATGGAATTGAGCCGGCCGCCGCCCTCCGCCTTGGGGCTGATGCCGGCATTGTTGACCAGCGCATGCAGCAACGACCCTTCGCTTTCGAGGCGTCGCTTCAATTCACCGATTGCGCGCAGCGTGTCATTGGTGTCGGCGAGGTCGACCTGCAGATGATCCTCTCGCCCCCTCTCCCATGGACACTTCTCCGGGAAGGGATGTCGCGAGCAACTGATGACCCGCCAGCCGGACGCTGCAAAGCGCTGCACCGTTGCGTGGCCAATGCCACGCGAGGCACCCGTGAGCACCAGTGTCTTTCGCTTGCCGCTTGCCGGCATGGGGACGCGCCTTTCGTTAGCGACAAAGGGGACAAGCGGCGGCGCCCCTCTGGTTTGGATACCTAAGGATAGAGCCGTGTCTTGAGCCAATCCTTATCGGCGGCAGCGCGCCGGAAGACGATGCGCTCGTGCAGGCGCGACATGCGGCTGTGCCAGAACTCCATCTCCAGCGGCGTCACGCGAAAACCCGACCAATAGGGCGGCCGTGGAACGGCGCCGACGTGAAACTTCGCCGCCTGCACCGCAACCGCCTTTTCCAAGGCAAAACGGCTCTCCAGCGGCCGCGATTGCTGCGAAGCCCAGGCTCCGATCTGCGCCAGGCGCGGACGCGTGGCGAAATAGGCATCCGCCTCGGCATCAGTCGTCTTCGTCACCGGCCCGCGCACGCGCACCTGCCGGTGGAGGCTCTTCCAATGGAAGTCGAGAGCGGCATGCGGATTGGTCAGCAGCTCCTGCCCTTTAGCACTCTCGTAGTTGGTGAAGAACACGAAGCCGCGCTCGGGATGGGCCGCCGGATCGACCGCCTTCAAAAGCACCATGCGCACGTTGGGGCGCCCGTCGGCATCGACGGTCGCCAACGCCATGGCGTTGGGGTCGTTCGGCTCGTGGCGCGTCGCGTCACTCATCCACTGGTCGAATAACGCGAACGGCTCACTCGCCTCGGCGAAATCTCCCGGCTCGACCGCCGCTTCGCTCGCCGCGTGTTGCTGGCTCACGTCATACCTCGCGCATTGAGAGAATCGCCCGGGACACCGGTTTAGCCGGCATTAACCAAACCAGCTCATACTCGAGAAGGATCGCACCGCGTGTCGCGGATCGTAGCGTCGTCAGCATCGAGTGAAGCGTCATGAGTTCGCACCCTTCTCTAGTCACGCTTGCCACTGTTGTCACCACCGGCCTCGTGCTTGCCGGCCAGATTTTGCTCACCACCACTGCAGCTTTCGGTGGCGAGCAATGGGAGACGTCGATCTCCACCGAGCCCGAGCAAGCGCCCCCGGGCGTTCCTTCCATCCCCGGCGTCACCGTCCTTCCCGGCGCGACGGTGAATATCCCCGTGGGTCCCTACCAGCTCGACGAGAAAGACGAGATCGCCGCCCTCGAGCGTATCCAGTACGCGCTCTCCGAGGTCGGCGATGGCAAGACATACGTATGGCGCCGGTGGCACGGCAAGCTGTCCGGCTATATCCAGCCGACGGGATCGTTCAAGGACGCCAGCGGCAAGGTCTGCCGCCATCTCATCGTCATGTTGACCACCGGCCGCAATACCAAGCAGCAGGAAGGCATCGCCTGCCGCCTTCCCTCCGGGCGCTGGCAATTGGAAGGCTGATCGCGGGTCCCCCCTTCCCGGACAGCCAAACAGGAAAGGCCGGCCCCAGAGCCGGCCTTTTCCTTGTTTCCCCTGCGAAAAAGCGCGCATCTGGACCCAACAGGGCATTTGTGTAGGATGCGCGCCGAACTCAGGGCGGACATTTAGGACAGAGAGATACCCATGACGGAGCCGATGCCGAGCGCAGGGGTTGCGAAGGGCAACCTGTTGGCTGGCAAACGCGGTCTTATCATGGGGCTAGCCAACAACCGCTCCATCGCCTGGGGCATCGCCAAGGCGGCCGCGGCGCAGGGCGCCGAGCTCGCCTTCACCTACCAGGGCGATGCCTTGAAGAAGCGCGTCGAGCCGCTCGCCGCCGAGCTGGGCTCCAAGGTCGTGCTGCCCTGCGACGTCGTCGATGCGGCCTCGATGGACGCCGTGTTCGACGAGCTGCAGCGCACCTGGGGACGCCTCGACTTCCTCGTCCACTGCATCGCCTTCTCCGACAAGACCGAGCTCGACGGTCGCTACGTCGATACGAGCGAGAAGAACTTCACGCAGACGATGCTCGTCTCCTGCTACTCGTTTACGGCACTGGCGGCACGCGCCGAGAAGATAATGCCGCCGGGCGGCTCGATGCTGACGCTCACCTACTACGGCGCCGAGAAGGTGATGCCGCACTACAATGTCATGGGCGTCGCCAAGGCAGCCCTCGAGGCGTCGGTGCGCTACCTCGCCTCGGACCTCGGGCAGAAGGGCATCCGCGTCAACGCCATCTCGGCGGGTCCCATCAAGACGCTCGCCGCCTCGGGCATCGCCGACTTCCGCTACATCCTGCGCTGGAACGAGTACAACTCGCCCCTGCGCCGCACCGTCACCATCGAGGAGGTCGGCGGCGCCGGCCTCTACCTGTTGTCGGATCTGTCGCGCGGCGTCACCGGCGAGGTGCACCACGTCGACTCGGGCTACCACGTGCAGGGCATGAAGAACGAGGACGCCCCCGACATCACCGTCGCCAAGAGCGAGGACGCCTGAACCGACGAAGCGTAGCGAGCGATGCGCAACGACGCTACGATCTACCTCATCCGCCACGGCGAGACCGACTGGAACGCGCAGTCGCGCTACCAGGGCCAGGCCGACATCCCGATGAACGCCCTCGGCCGCGCGCAAGCGCGCCGCAACGGAGAGGCGCTCCGCGCGCTGCTCCCCGCCATCGCCGATGCCACCTACGTCGCGAGCCCGCTGCAGCGCGCGCGAGAGACGATGGAGATCGTGCGCGGGGCGTTGGACCTCGAGCCCCGCGCCTACACTCTCGATGACCGTCTGAAGGAGCTTCACTACGGCCACTGGCAGGGCATTTATGCTACCGACCTGGCCGCCTTGGACGCGCCAGGCCTCGAGGCCCGCATCCGCGACACCTTCCGCTGGCGCCCCGAGGGCGGCGAGAGCTACGCCGACCTGATGACCCGTGCAGTCGCCTGGCTCGACGACGTCGTGGGCGACACCGTGATCACCACCCATGGAGGGATCAGTCGCGTGCTGCGCGGCCACCTCTACGGCATCGACCCGACGCTCGTGCCCGAGCTGGAGGTGCCGCAGGACCGCATCCTCGTCCTCCGCCGCGACGGCATGCAATGGCTGTAGACTTGCCAAGCAGACGATGAAGATCGCTCGTCAACGGTCGAGTGGAGCCCCGGGTCCAGCACCAACATGGAAGGAGAACACGTTCACATTCGACCTGCGCGAGCCGACGACACGACAGCAATCGGCAGGATCCTCATCCATTCCTGGCGACATACTTTCGGGGGAATGCTGTCTTCCGATTTCCTGAACTCGCTGTCGGAGGATCATCAGCGCCATCGTCATGATCGCGCGCTCGCTGGTGGCGGCGTAGTCTACCGCGTCGCGACAACACACGACGACGAGGTGATCGGATTTGCATCGGGCGGCCCTAGCCGCTATCCCAACTTCGCCGAGCAGAATGAACTCTACGCCATCTATCTTCTGCCGGCCTTTCAGCGTCGGGGCATCGGTCGCCGTCTGTTCGGAAGCGTGACTGCCGCACTCGCGGCATCAGGCCGCAAAGGGCTCTATCTGACGGCCTTGTCCGTCAATCCGAACAAAGCTTTCTACGCTAAGCTAGGCGGCGTCGAGACGGACGCTCCGAGCATTCAACTGGGGATCGAGACTTGCTCCCAGACGGCCTTCATCTGGACGGATATGTCTACGATTACAGACCTCGAAGTTTGAGGCTTGCACCCGCCGGCTCCGCGCCGCGCACGCGGCCGGCTGCCCGCAGGGCAGTCGCGTGCGCCACCAATAGAGAGCCACCAATAGAGAAAAGAGCCGAAGCAGCGGCTGCTCCGGCTCTTCCCCGTCAGGTCAATGTCCGCTCGATGTCGGTTGCTCAAGCCGGCAGGGAGCAGCGCTGATGTCGGGCACGACCTTGCGGCGGCCCGTGACGCAGAACGGTGCTTGCGACACGCGACCGGCGGTTCTAGCGCCTCAACGCATAAGAAACGTTGTGCAACCAATTGGTCCCAAGGCAAGCCTGATGGTGACCGGCGGTCCCCGCCCGAGAGGCGGTGTTGCCGAGAAGGACGCGTAGCGTGAGCTGCGCCCTTTTCGTGCTGTCTCCTAGCAGCTTGTCGCGTAGCGCGACGCAATACTGGCCGCCACTTAACCTGCGTCGGTTGAGTCTGTCACTGACTTTGCCGGCACCGGCACTTGCGGCCGTCGACTTGCAATCCTAAGACTGGCACAACTGCCACGGCCTTTGGGTTGCACGCGCACCGATGGCCTATCCCTCACTCTCGGCAAGCGGCGTATGTCCCACAACACATTTGGTCATCTGTTCCGTATGACGACGTGGGGCGAGAGCCATGGGCCTGCGCTCGGTTGCATCGTCGACGGATGTCCGCCGGGCTTGCCCCTCAACGCCGCCGACATCCAGGCCTTCCTCGACAAGCGCCGCCCCGGCCAGTCACGCTTCACCACCCAGCGCCAGGAACCGGACACGGTCGAAATCATGTCCGGCGTCTTCCCCGATGCCGACGGCCGCCAGGTGACGACCGGCACCCCGATCTCGCTCCTCATCCGCAACGTCGACCAGCGCTCCAAGGACTACGGCGACATCGCCGACAAGTTCCGCCCCGGCCATGCCGACTACACCTATTGGAAGAAGTACGGCATCCGCGACTTCCGCGGCGGCGGCCGCTCGTCGGCGCGCGAGACCGCCGCGCGCGTCGCCGCCGGCGCCGTGGCGCGCAAGGTGATCCCGGGCGTGACCATTCGAGGCGCACTTATTCAGATCGGCGATATCAGGATCGATCGATCGCTGTGGGACTGGGATGCAGTCGACGCCAATCCCTTCTTCTGCCCCGACGCCGCGACCGCGGTCCGCTGGGCGGACTATCTCGACGACGTGCGCAAGTCCGGCTCCTCCATCGGCGCCGTGATCGAGGTCATCGCCGAAGGCGTCCCGGCCGGCTGGGGCGCCCCGCTCTACGGCAAGCTCGACCAGGACATCGCTTCCGCCATGATGAGCATCAACGCCGTGAAAGGCGTCGAGATCGGAGCCGGCATGGCGGCCGCCGAACTGACCGGCGAGGAGAACGCCGATGAGATCCGCATCGGCCACGACGGCGAGCCGTGCTTCCTCACCAACCATGCCGGCGGCATCCTCGGCGGCATCTCCACGGGGCAACCCATCGTCTGCCGGTTCGCGGTCAAGCCGACTTCGTCGATCCTGACGCCGCGCAAGACGATCGATGTCGAAGGCGCGGAGACAGAGGTCTTCACCAAAGGTCGCCACGATCCGTGCGTCGGCATCAGGGCCGTGCCCATCGGCGAAGCGATGCTCGCCATCGTGCTCGCCGATCACTTCCTGCGCCATCGTGCGCAGATCGGCTGACGCCGCGAGCATTCCCCGGCTGCGAAAAAAATCTGCGCACGCAACGGCGAATCATCTTGCGCATGACTAGTCAAAGTCTGGCACCTGGGTTATCGTTGTTGAACTAAAGCTCAAGGAAATCCAGCAACTACCGTTGCGACCTCTCGAGGCTCGGCAGCGCACGGCTTTTCATGCCGAAAGGTGCGTTCTGTCTGCTTCGCGAGCCGCGCGAACGATAAAGCGCGCCCGCTGTTCGGCATCGCAAGGTGTCCCACAGTTGGCCCCCGCGTGGGAGGCGTGGTCCAGTGTTGAGAGTTGAAGACGGTCGCACCCGGCCGCCGCTGCTGAACAAACCCGCCATCGACAAGGCAGGTCCCGAGATCAAGTTCGACATCGCGCCGTCCGTACCGCTGATCGCGCGCGACAGCTACGTCGCCGAGACAGCAAGCAAGATCGAGCAGCTCAAAGCAACGATGCGCTTGATGGACCGCGACCTCGGGCAGCTCGCCACCAAGGTCGCCGCTCTCGAGAGTGGTGCCGAGCAGCAGCAGCGTTGGCAAGGCTTCCAGAAGAACGAGCGGCACAGCAAGGAGTTGAAGCTGGAAGAGGCACTACGTGGCTGCCGCGATTTGAAGGCACGCCTCGATCGCATCGAGGCGCGCTCAAGCGGCGACTTCCACGCTTACAACAGCTTCGAAGCCATCAGCCGCAAACTCGCCGAGCTGGAATCCTTCCGCGATGGAGCAAAGCGCCTGGAGCGCACGCTGAAGCTGAAGGCCTGGCTCTTGTGCGCGTCCATCGCCGCGTCCGCCGTCATCATCGGCCTCGCCCACGCACTGGCAAATTGAGCCAAGCATGGACGCAATAGGCGTCATAGCCACGCAGGCTGGGCATCTCAGCTCCGTTCGGCCCAAAGGTCGTATTCGTCGGCGTTAGTGACCCGCGCCTTGACGATGTCACCTGCTTTGACGCTCGTATCGCCATTGAGGAACACGCTGCCGTCGATCTCTGGCGCGTCCCATTGCGAGCGCCCAAGAGCACCCTCCTCGTCGACCTCGTCGATGATGACGTCGATCTCGCGCCCGACGAGCCGGGCGAGGCGCTGCTCGCTGACCTCCTTCGCCACCGCCATGAAGCGATGCCAACGCTCGTCCTTCACCTCCTCGGGCACCGCGCCGGGGAGGTCGTTCGCCGGCGCACCCGCAACGGGCTCATAGCGAAAACAGCCGACACGGGCGAGCTCGGCTTCGCGCAACCAGTCGAGCAGGATGCGAAAATCCTCTTCCGTCTCGCCCGGGAACCCGACGATGAAGGTCGAGCGGATGGCAAGGTCAGGGCACACCTCGCGCCAACGGCGGATGCGGTCCAGCGTCTTCTCCTGATGCGCAGGCCGACGCATGGCCTTCAGCACCGCGGGCGAAGCGTGCTGGAAGGGAATGTCGAGATAAGGAAGGAGCTTCCCCTCAGCCATCAACGGGATGACGCTGTCGACGTGTGGATAGGGATAGACGTAGTGCAGGCGCACCCAAGCGCCGAGTTCGCCCAACGCCTCACATAGCGGCTGGAAGCGCGCCGCTAGAGTATGCCCTTTCCATGGGCTCTCGGCATACTTGAGGTCGAGTCCATAGGCACTCGTATCCTGGCTGATGACCAGCAGCTCCTTGACGCCCGCGTTCACGAGCCGCTCGGCCTCCGCCATCACATGGTTCGATGGACGGCTGACGAGATCGCCGCGCAGATGCGGAATGATGCAGAACGCGCAGCGGTTGTGGCATCCCTCGGAGATCTTCAGATAGGCGTAGTGCCGAGGCGTTAGCCTGAGGCCCTCGGCCGGAACCAGATCGACGAGCGGATCGTGCAACGGCGGCACTGCAGCGTGCACCGCCTCGACCACCTGCTCGTACTGGTGCGGCCCTGTCACTGCGAGCACGCCCGGATGACTGTCGCGGATGCGCCCCTCCTCGACCCCGAGGCACCCGGTGACGATGACGCGCCCGTTCTCGGCCATCGCCTCGCCGATGGCGTCAAGGCTTTCCTGCTTGGCTGAATCGAGAAAACCGCAGGTGTTCACCACCACGACATCGGCGCCCGCATAGTCGGGCGCGACGCGGTAACCCTCCGCACGCAGCTTGGTCAGGATGCGCTCGGAGTCGACGAGCGCCTTCGGGCAGCCGAGCGACACGAAACCGACCGTCGGCACAGAGGCGCGCTTTGGCGCACTCTTGGCGCTCATTTTCGTCACGGAAGTGGTCATGGGGCGGCGTCTAGCACGCGCCGGCCCGCCGTGCGAGCCCCGCTTTGCACACCCTGGAATATGAACAGCAGAACTTCATCGTTCCGGCCCTGCTGGCCGCACCGCTAGTTTGCCGCCAGATGTATCAGGAGCCACCCAAATGACCGCAGATCGCATGCTCTCCTGGGCCGGCCTTTTCCTCTCCGTCGCCATCCTCGGCTCGGTCATCTTCGCCCTGGTCTGAGCCAGCCGGCCCGCCCCCGAATGAGTACCAAGCCCCCTAGGCTGCCGTAGGCGACAAGGACCCAAGGGGCCCCGCGCCTGAGGCGCGGCCCTCAGCTCGCGCAACCTCAGCCGCACGCAAAGCCGTTCGGCACTCGTGTCACACAAATAAAGACTCTACTGCGCCGCGGCCTCGACCGGACGTTCCTCGAGAGCCGCGCTGAGCGCGTCCTCAACCCGCTCCAGCCAGATCAGCTCGAGCTGCCGCTTCGTCTCCTCCGATAAGTCGTCGATGTCGCGCTTGTTGCGCGCCGGTAGCATTACGCGCTTCAAGCCGGCACGCGCTGCCGCGGCGAGCTTCTCTTTGATGCCGCCGACCGGCAGCACCAGCCCGCGCAGGCTGATCTCGCCCGTCATCGCCGTATCCGAGCGCACCGGCCGATCCGTCATCAGCGAGGCGAGCGCCGTGAACATGGCAACGCCTGCCGACGGCCCGTCCTTGGGAATGGCGCCGGCGGGAACGTGCACGTGGATGTCGCTCTTCTCGAAGAGCTTCTCCTCGATGCCGAGCTGAGCGGCGCGGTTCTTGACGATCGACAGCGCCGCCTGCGCACTCTCGCGCATCACCTCGCCGAGCTGCCCGGTAAGGATCAACTTCCCGTTCCCCGGCGATCGCGTCGCCTCGATGAACAGGATGTCACCGCCGACCGGCGTCCAGGCGAGCCCGGTCGCGACGCCCGGCACGCTGGTGCGCATGGCGACTTCGCCCTCGAACACCGGCGCACCGAGGATGGGGCCGAGGTCGTCGACGCCGATGCGGATCGGCCCCGTCTCGCCCTCGGCAATGCGCACCGCCGCGTGCCGCAAGACCTTACCGATCTCGCGCTCGAGATTGCGCACGCCCGCTTCCCGCGTGTAGAGCCCGATGATCTGCTGCAACGCCTCGTCATCGATCTCCGCCTGCTCCGCCTTGAGACCATTGGCCTCGAGCTGACGGGCGAGCAGATAGCGCTTGGCGATGTTGAACTTCTCTTCCGCCGAGTAGCCGGAGAGCTGGATCACCTCCATGCGATCGCGCAGCGGACCGGGGATTTGGTCGAGCACGTTGGCCGTGGCGATGAACACGACGCGCGACAGGTCGAACGGCACCGCGAGGTAGTTGTCGCGGAACGTGTTGTTCTGCTCAGGGTCGAGCACCTCGAGCAGCGCCGCGCGCGGATCGCCTTGGATGCCCGAGCCGACCTTGTCGATCTCGTCCAGCATCATCACGCAATTGCGCGAGCCCGCCTTGCGGATCGCCTGGATGATGTTGCCCGGCAGGGCGCCGATATAGGTGCGCCGGTGGCCGCGGATCTCCGCCTCGTCGTGCACGCCGCCGAGGCTGACGCGCACGAACTTGCGGTTCATGGCGCGCGCGATCGATTGGCCGAGCGACGTCTTGCCGACGCCCGGCGGTCCAACGAAGCATAGGATCGGCGCCTTGCCTTCCGGCGCCAGCTTGCGCACGGCGAGGAACTCGACAATGCGGCGCTTGATCTTGTCGAGGCCATAGTGGTCCTCATCAAGGATGCGACGCGCCTCCTTGATGTCGATCGGCGTTTCCTCAGGCAGCTTCCACGGCAGCTCAATCAGCCAGTCGAGATAGCTGCGCGTCATGCCGTAGTCGGGCGAGGCCTCCTGCATGCGCTCGAGCCGCCGCAGCTCCTTGCGCGCCGCGTCGTCCACCTCTTTCGGCATGCCGGCCTTGGTGATCGCCTCGGACAGCTCGGCGATGTCCTGCGCCTTGCTCTGCTCGCCTTCGCCAAGCTGGCGCTGGATGGCAGCCATCTGCTCGCGCAGCAGCACCTCGCGCTGGCGCTCGTCGAGCGCCGCCTTGGTCTGCCGCCCGATCTCCTGCGACAGGCGCAAGACCTCCAGGCGGTGCCCGAGCAGGCTCGACACCTTGTCCATCCGCGTCTTGATGTCGATGGTCTCGAGAATTTCCTGCTTCTCGGCCGGCTTGATGTCGAGGTAGGCCGTGGCGAGATCGGCCAGCGGCCCCGGCGCGCGCACGCTTTGCACGGCGACGATCATCTCCTGCGGTGCCTGCGGCAGCATCTCCAGCACCTCGATGGCCTGGCGCTGCAAATGCAGGAAGCGCGCTTCTATGTCCGGCGTGCGCTCCTCCGGCTCGGCGATCCGCTGCACGCGCGCGACCATGTACGGCCAGCCGGACAGGAACTCGATCACCTGGAAGCGCTCATCGCCCTGCACCACGAGGTGATGCGAGCCGTCCGGCGCCGTGACATAGCGCACGACGTTGGCGATGGTGCCGATGCGATGCAGATCGATGGGCTGGGGATCGTTCTGCCCGCCATCGCGCTGCATGATGATGCCCACCTGGCGCTGCTCGCGCACCGCGCTCTGCGCCGCCGCGATCGAGCGCGCACGCCCAACGGTCACCGGCATGACGACGCCGGGAAACAGCGTCAGCTCGCGCACGGGGATGATGGCGATAGCGTCCGCCGGCAGCGGCGGCGCCGAGGGCGATCCCGGCTGACCTGCACCCTGAGTCCCAGGTTGCGTTTCAGGCGCGTCCATTTTCATTTCAACCACGTCAGGCCTCCGCCTTGGAGAGGAGTAACAGGAGACAGCCATCGGCGAACTTGCGGCGCACGTCGCTGTAGTGTGCTGGCGGCAGCCGCAGCCGGCGCTCGAAGCGCCCCTGCGGCAGCTCGAGCCGATGGATGATGGCTGAGCGCAGCTCGGGCGGCAGGGTGCGCGCGCCGCTGACGACGAGGTCGCCGTCATCGATGCCCACCTCGACCTGCTCCGCGTTTACGCCGGGGAGCGCCACCACGACCAGCACGTCGCGCTCGCTCTCGAGCACGTCGGCCGGCGGCTCCCATGCCGGCTGGCGCGAAAAGGAACGCACCGGCTGGAAGAACTGTCGGTGCATGCGCTCGGCACGGGCCAGCATTTCACAGGCCTCGGACCACATCCACCGGTTGGGAAAATCATCGTTCATTGCGCTGTGCTCACGTCCCGCTCCCGCCCGGGACGGCGAGCGCCGGCCCTGCGAGGCATGAAACATAGTAGTTCATTAAGGGATTTCTACCTCGGCCGCCGAGGGCGCCTTGATGGCGGGCAAGCTCACCCCTCGCCCCAAAGTCAGTTCGCGATGCGCTCGAGCGCGCGAATGTCTTTGAGGTACAAGCTCGACTCCGAGCCGCATTCGACAATTCCGCGCCGCCGCAAGTCGACGAGCAAAGCCGCCAGCGTGCCGATCTCGACGCCGAGAAGGTCGGCGACGAACCCCGACCGCAGCGCATCGGGCACGACGGCCGGGTTGCGGCCCTCATAGCTGTTGTTGCGCGATATCGAGAGCAGCAGCGCCGCAACCCGTGCCAACGGCAGATCGGCTGCGGCCGCCTCGCTTGTTGTAGCGGTCGCTGCGACGCGCCGGCGACGGCCAGAAACGGAGCTTGCGATTGCTGGAGCGGTCTGCATGGCGGTCTCCGGGTGGCTCAGGCAACTGACCAACGTCATAACGGCGCCCCGTCCCACGCGTTCGCCGCGTGCGTATCAAAATGTCCAATTTTGTGAGATTGCTGCACTGCGGGAGCACGACGCATATGCCATGCAGGCGCGTTTTGCCGCGCATCCCCTCGATTTCCCTTGAAAAATAACTGTCACAAGCCGATATAGCGGCTCTACAGACGCGTACGTCGCGCGCCTTTTGTGCCGCACCGACGGTTGCATCCAGGATTTCTCAACTTTTTTGCTGGAAACGCCTGGGCCTCGCGGCATTCGGCGGCGACGAGAAGCATACCGGTGATGAACGTGGTTGAGGAAGAGTTGAGCAGCCTAGACAAACATTCGAGTGCATTCGCCGACTGCCACGATACGTGCAGCGACGGTTGCGTCGACGCATGCGACGCTGAGCGGGAAGCTCGCCGCAGCGCTGCGCAGAAGACCCGCAAGTGCCTGTTGTGCCGCGAGCCGTTTCCGAGCGCGTGGGCGGGTGAGCGCGTCTGCCGCAAGTGCAAGTCGACCTCGACGTGGCGCTCGAGCGGCATGGAATGATTGCGCTCAAATCCTTGAGTTTGCGGGCGGCCGTTTGAGCCGCCCTTTCTGTCTCAGCCAAGCCTGTCTCAGCCAAGCCCGTTTAGTCAACGCTGATCGCTAAGGACCCGGCGCGTTCGTTTGCGTTGGCGCGGGGTCGGGTGTGCTCACTCGACTCGTCCCGCCATAGAACAGCGCGTAGAGCGCTGCCGCCGCGACAATCGCGATCAACAACGATCTCGTGAGCACGCGATAGTTCAGCCTGCGCGCAGATCCTTGCCGCGCCTCCGTCGGTGTCAGAACTTCCGGTCGCTCGTGCATTTTGCACCTCCTGCGTTCCGAGAAATGCCCTTCGCCGCTCGCCACCTGGATGGGAAAATGCGCTGGCGGCCCGGCGAGGTTCCCCCGGGCCGCGAACGCAAAGCTTCTCAATGATGCACGCTTAGGAGCGCGTCTCCGGCTTGACGTATTCAGGGGCCGACTGCAGCCCCTCCTTCGTCATGCTGGTGCTGACGATGAGATCGTCGTCGGCACTCTTGGCGAACATGAGCTGGTCGAACGGTAGCGCCACGTTCTTCTCGCCCATGCCGAGAAACCCGCCGACGCCGACGATGATGGCGGCGACCTTTCCGTCGCTGCCGATAAGAACGTCGTTGATGTCGCCGATGGTTTCGTTGGACGCGTTCTTCACGCTTTCATTGATGAGACTTTTAGCCGAAATGTCCGCAGCGGCGCTCTTCACGGAGGGTGCTGCAGGGGCGTTGGATTGCGCCTCCGGAACGGAGCGATTTGCCGGCGCGGGTGCCGTCGATTCCTGGGCAAATGCAGGAATGGAAGCGAGGACGACGAGTGCGGCTGGAATGAGCTTCTTCATGCTGGGCAGCTCCTCTTCACTCTTTGGATTTCCGATCCAATTCACGCAGCGTTGCGACGGCTGTCCGCCGCAAGCCCGCTGCCGGCATTCCGGCAACTGAGCAAAGAACGATTTTCTCGTTGCCGAGGTTCCTCGAATTGGCGTGCCCTTCAAGTACGCAAAATTCACTATGTCAGCGTTAGAAACACTCCATCGCCACTTTGCGAAGATTATGCATGTGCCCCAAGGAACAGTGCCCGGCGACCCACGTTGTAGACATAACGGATGCGCGTATCGGGTTGGACGCGCTTCAGATTTTGGCTTGATTGTGGCAGTCGCGATCCCCATGTCGGCGGCTTGATCATAGTGAGTAGTCTCGATGCTTGCTGTTACCTCCACCGGCGCTGATGAGCGCCCCTCCACGACGCCAACGCTTTCCACGCCGTTGCAGCGCTCGCGTGTTCGCCGCCTCGCGCGCGGCGAGACTCTGTTTCATAGCGGCGACAAGCGCTCGCAGCTCTACCGTGTCGAGCGCGGTGCACTCTGCCACTACCTGCGGTGGGACGACGGCCATCACGAGGTCATCGAGTTCGTCTTCCCAGGCGACATCATCGGCTTCGGTCACCTCGCCGAGCATGCGAGCACGGCGCAGGCAGTCGCCAAGACAATCGTCAGCCCGGTAAGCGAGGACGAGTTCGAGAGGTTGCTCGAATCCGACGGTCAGCTTGCCGCCCGCTATGCGGCCGCTGCCGACCGCGAGTTCGAGTACCTGCGCGTGCGCGCCATCGAGAGCAGCCGCGGCAAGCCTACGAAGCGCGTGGCATCTTTCCTTGTTGCTCTTGCGCGTATGAGCGCCGGCGAGGGGCGCAGCTCGCGCGTCATCACTGATGAGTTTTCGTCGGGCGCCGTGGCTGAGCATCTCGATCTGCGCCTCGACACGCTAGCCGGCGTGCTGCGCGAGTTGGAAAGCCGAGGCTTGGTTGCCTCTGCCCAGGAAGGTCTGCGCATTCCCGATCTGGACGCCCTCGAGCGGTATGCCGACGCCGATTGACGGCTCTGACGGCCTCATCTTCCTTGCGGGATAGGCCTGATCCGCATCGTCGTCTCGAGTATGGCGTCCTTCTTGGACCAGCTGTGCTGCCCCCCGCACGCCGGGCAGCGCACCGGTCTGGCCTCTACGTCTGGCAACGCACGGAAGCTGTCCTGGTCGGTATCGATACCGACGGGAATGAGCTCGTTCGTCACCGGACAGCGGATCATGATCGCACCCATGCAATCTCCCCCCTCGGACGCAGCAAGGCGCTGTGACGAAGCAGCGCTCCGCCCAATGACGCGTATCTCGAGTGAACCCCAGCTCAGAATATCGTCAAACTCGGCCAAATGATGTTCACCGCGCCGGGCCGCCCGCGCAAGGAACTGCCAAATCGAGAGGGCGTTGAACGAGCACACATCGGATAGGAGTGCTCCCATGAAAATCGAAAATCTTTCCGACCTCTTTCTGCATACACTAAAAGACGTCTATTTCGCCGAAAAGCAGATCGTCAAAGCTCTGCCAAAAATGATCGCGGCCGCCGACTCCAAGGAACTCGCGCGCGCCCTCGACAAGCACCTCGAGGAAACCAAGGGGCAGGTCGGTCGTCTCGACGACGTCTTCAAGCTGCTTGGCAAGAAGCCAGCAGGAGAGGAGTGCCCCGGCATCGAAGGCATTCTCAAGGAGGGCGAAGATCTGATGCAGCAGATCAAAGACCCCGACACGCGCGACGCTGCAATGATCGCCGCCGCGCAAGCCGTCGAGCACTACGAGATCACGCGCTATGGGACGCTCGTGTCCTGGAGCGAGCTGCTCGACCTGCCGGAGGCCGGTGAGCTTCTAGCCGCCACCCTCAAGGAGGAGCACGCTGCAGACAGCAAGCTCAACAAGCTGGCCGAAGGCAAGCTTAACAAGCAGGCAGCCTGATCGCCGCCGGCAAAGCCCAAGGGCTGGAGTTGACCAAGCTCTTGGGCGCTGCGCCGGATCACCCTTAAAGTCATTTGCTGATTGCGTTTCCCGGTTTCGGGAACTTTTACGCTAGTACGTGCGTTATTGTGAGTTACGGATCGAATGCTATGGTCCGCGGCCGCATAAGTCCCGCAAGGACAAGCGCGAGACGGTCGATGGGGAGGCGGAGGGCCGCTGATGTCGGACAAGAAGAAAGCGTACGCGGGAGCGGCATACGGCACCCCTACCGCCGTCGAGCCCAATAATTCCGCCACGGCCGCCGACGCAACCGGGACACCGCGCGCAGTCATGACGGCGACCGACGATATCGACGACAACGAAGGCGTTCGGCGTGGGCAGAACCAGAACGTGCTGCCCGGAATCCTCGGCAAACAGTTGAGAGCCGCCTACGGCGAGCTACTGAATACGCCTGTGCCCGATCGTTTCGGCGAGCTCATCAAGCAGTTACAGCGCCAGGAGGCTGGGGGAGCCGCCGCCGCGCCACAAGATGAGAAGGAGGGCAAGTGAGCGCTCTCCCCCACGACAGCAAGCTGCGAGACGATCTGGTTGCGGCGATACCCAACATGCGCGCGTTCGCCATTTCCCTGTGTGGTAATCGCGACCACGCCGACGATCTCGTGCAGGAAGCCCTGGTCAAGGCCTGGAACCACCTCGACTCCTTCGAGGAGGGCACCAATCTCAAAGCGTGGCTGTTTACGATCCTGCGCAACGCCTACTTCTCGGAGCTGCGCAAGACCAAGCGCGAGGTGGCCGACAGCGAAGGCCAGCTCGCCGCCAAACTCTCGGTCCCTGCGGAGCAGCAGGGTCACCTCGAGCTCCTCGACCTCAATCGTGCGCTCGTCAAGTTGCCGCCCGACCAGCGCGAGGCGCTCATCCTCGTCGGCGCGGAAGGCTTCTCTTACGAGGATGCCGCCAACATCTGTGGCTGCGCCGTTGGCACGGTGAAGAGCCGCGTCAACCGCGCCCGCTCACGGCTCAACGAGTTGATGTCCTCGCCGCCGGCCGACCGGCCGGAGACCAAGACCGAGTCCGACGACAACACGGGCGAGCCCGCGCCGCGGCGCCCACGCACGGCGCGTGCAGTCTAAGATCCATCGCTATTGACTGGATGATTTGGGGCGTCGGACTCAGGCCGACGCGGCTTTGGTATCAGGACGGTGCGCCTTGTAGTCGAAGAACAGCGCCTGGCTGATCACCGCCTGCACGGTCTCGGTGCGGAACGGCTTGTTGACGAGGAAGGTCGGCTCCGGCCGGCTGCCCGTCAACAGGCGTTCGGGATAGGCGGTGATGAAGATCACTGGCACATCGAACGACTGCAGGATCTCATTGACGGCCTCAAGGCCGGAGCTACCGTCGGCAAGCTGAATGTCGGCCAGCACGAGTCCTGGCTTGTGTCTCTCGAAGGCAGCGACCGCCTCGCGATGCGTGCGCGCCGTCTCCGAAACCTCATGACCGAGACCGGTGACGAGATCGGCAAGGTCGAGCGCGATCATCGGCTCGTCCTCGATGACGAGAACGTTGGTGGCCACCTGCTCTGCGATTTCCGAGGCTGCCTGATCGACGAGCTCCTTCACCTCGGCTTCATCGGTCCTGAGGATGAGGGCCGTATCAGGCGTCGAGAATTCCTCGACAGCCATCAGCAGGAAAGCCTGCCGCGCCCGCGGCGTGATCGCCTCGAGCTTACGGTCTGCTGCCGCCAGCCTCTCCGATATCGGCGTGTCGTACTTGCGCCGATTGATGCGCACCGAATCCCACACGTCGAGGAAGCTCTGATACGTGGCCACACGCGGTTCGAGGTCGAGCGGAAAGATCGACGGCTCCGCGGCGATGGCCTCCAGCATGGCGACCACATAAGCGTCGCCGCTTTCCTGGCTGCCCGAGAGAACCCGCGCGAACCGCCTCAGATAGGGAAGCTGCGGCGCGATGATTTCCGAGATGGACATGATCTCCCCTTTGCAAGCCGTCGACGTCACAACCCGGAAAAACCCTCGGCGGCGCGAAAAGTTCCCCGCTGCCGGGGCCGGGCCGGACTGCAACGCCATTGGGCCATGCTATTGGACAGCCTTGTTTAATTTTTCCGAAAGGCTAGCCGCGACGCAACAGGCCACCGACAACTGATAGGATGAGGAGGATGATGGCCACCCAGAATAGGATGCGTGCTCCTTCGGTCGCTACGCCGGCGACACCGCCGAAGCCGAGGAAAGCGGCAACAAGAGCGACGA
>Ga0164243_10000580_pt1 | contig 66172 bp, 54 predicted proteins | sample OricompcompostOP_FD_108781 | JGI IMG/M metagenome (GOLD analysis project Ga0164243, IMG submission 108781) | Organic Plus compost microbial communities from Emeryville, California, USA - Original compost - Organic plus compost (OP) | ecosystem: Engineered > Solid waste > Mixed feedstock >... | reverse complement strand
CCGATGACGTCGGCCAGGAGGCGCGAGATGCGCTCTTCCGCGTTCTTGCCGGCCTCGATGACCTCCTCGTGGCTCAGCGGCGTCGGCGAGATGCCCGCAGCGAGGTTCGTGATGAGCGAGAAGCCGAGGATCTCCATGCCTGCCTGGCGCGCCGCGATCGCCTCCAGCGCCGTCGACATGCCGACGATGTCGCCGCCGACGGCTCCGACCATGCGCACCTCGGCGGGCGTCTCATACTGCGGGCCGCGCAGCTGCGTGTACACGCCCTCGTCGAGCGACGGGTCCACCTCGCGGGCGATGTCGCGCAGGCGGGGGGAGTAGAGGTCGGTCATGTCGATGAAGGTCGCGCCCTCGAGCGGCGTGTCGCTCGTGAGGTTCAGCTGATCGCTGATGAGCACGGGCTGGCCGGGCGTCCACGAGCGTTTGAGCCCGCCGGCGCCGTTCGTCAGCACCATCGTCTTCGCACCCGCCGCGGCAGCGGTGCGCACACTGTGCACGACGCGGCGCACCCCATGGCCCTCGTAGTAGTGGGTCCGCGCGCCGATGACGAGCACGTGACGGCCGTCGTCGGTGCGCACGCTGCGCAGGGTGCCGACGTGCCCGGCGAGGGCGGGCTTCGAGAATCCCGTGACCTCGGTCGCCGGGATCGTGGCGACGGTCTCGCCGATGAGCTCGGCGGCGCGGCCCCAGCCGCTGCCCAGCGTGACGGCGATGTCGTGGCGCTCGACGCCGGTCAGGCGCGCGATATCAGCGGCGGCGGTGCGGGCGACCTCGAACGGATCGGCGGGGAAGTCAAGAGGGTGCGACGGATCTGTCATGCCCTCACGATAACCCCGAGGGGCTGGTGCCAGAATGGATCCATGAGTTTTGACTTCGAGCGCAAGCAGCGAATCGCGATCATCGGCGGAGGCCCCGGCGGCTACGAGGCGGCGCTCGCGGGCGCGCAGCTCGGCGCCGAAGTGACCCTCGTCGAGAGCACGGGCGTCGGCGGATCCGCCGTGCTCACCGACGTCGTGCCCTCCAAGACCCTCATCGCGACGGCCGACGCCGCGCGCGCCATCGAAGACGCGGGCGACCTGGGCGTGCAGTTCTTCGCGCGCGGCGAGAGCGGCAAGCCGCTCAAGCCGGAGGTCGCGATCAATCTGCTCGCGATCAACAAGCGGATTCTCGCCCTCGCGGGCCAGCAGTCGGAGGACATGCGCGAACGCCTGCTCGAAGAGGGCGTCACGATCATCTCCGGTTACGGCCGGCTCGAGGGTCCCGACGCCATCGTCGTGTCGACGGGGCCCGACGGCACGGACTTCGACCGTATCGAGGCCGACACCATCATCGTGTCGGTCGGTGCGTCGCCTCGCGAGCTGCCCTCCGCAAAGCCCGACGGCGACCGCATCCTCACGTGGAAGCAGATGTACAACATGACGAGCGTGCCCGAGCACCTGATCGTCGTCGGATCCGGTGTGACGGGTGCCGAGTTCGCCTCGGCGTACATGAACCTCGGCGCGAAGGTCACGCTCGTCTCGAGCCGCGAGCAGGTGCTCCCGGGCGAGGACCCGGACGCCGCTCAGGTGCTCGAGAAGGTCTTCACACGCGGCGGCATGACGCTGCTTGCGAAGTCGCGCGCCGACAAGGTCGAGAACACAGGCACGGGCGTCATCGTCACGCTCTCCGACGGATCCACGGTAGAGGGCTCGCACTGCCTCATGGCCGTCGGCGGCATCCCGAACACCGCGGGCCTGGGCCTCGAGGAGGCGGGCGTGCAGATGGAGGGCTCCGGCCACATCCGCGTCAACAAGGTCGGACGCACCTCGGTGCCGAACATTTACGCGGTCGGCGACTGCACCAACCTCGTGCCGCTCGCATCGGTGTCGTCGATGCTCGGGCGCACGGCGGTGTTCCACGCGATGGGCGACTCGGTGATTCCGTTCGCCAAGCACAAGATCGCATCGAACATCTTCACCTCGCCCGAGATCGCGACGGTCGGGTTCACGGCCGATGCGCTCAACGCCGTCGAGCTGAAGATCGATCTCGCCGAGAACCCGCGCGCGAAGATGATGGGCGTGAAGGACGGCTTCGTGAAGCTGTTCGCCCGCAACCTCTCCGGCACAGTGGTGGGCGGCGTCGTCGTCGCCCCGAAGGCGAGCGAGCTGATCTACCCGATCGCGATCGCGGTTGAGCGTCGCCTCACGGTCGACCAGCTCGCCCGCGTCTTCACGGCGTACCCGTCGCTCACGGGCGCCATTACCGACGCCGCCCGCGCCATGCATGGCGTCGAGCAGCGCGGCGACGAGTAGGCAACGAAAATGGGCCGTCCCCTCGGGGACGGCCCATTTTCGTTGCCTAAACGATGTTCACGAGCACGTGGCCCGAGCTGACCGTCTGGCCGACGGGTGCGTCGATCTTCTCGATGCGGCCGTCCTTGTGGGCGTGCAGGGGCTGCTCCATCTTCATCGCCTCGAGGACCACGACGAGGTCGCCCTTGACGACCTCCTGGCCCTCTTCCACGGCGACCTTGACGACCGTGGCCTGCATGGGCGACTTCAGCGAGTCGCCCGAGGCGCCCGTCGACGCGCCGCCACCCTGGTGGCTGCGGCGCGAGGTCGGCGCGTTTGCGGGGCGCCCTGCGGCGGATCCGGGCTGCGTGATGCGGTCCGGCAGCGTCACCTCGACGCGCTTGCCGTTCACCTCGACGACGACGCTGTGGCGCTCCGTCGCGGGGACGGCGTCCTGCGGCTCGCCGTCCCACGCGGGGATCTGGTTGTCGAACTCGGTCTCGATCCAGCGCGTGTAGATGCTGAACGGGCCTTCGGCGGGGGCGAAGGCCGGATCCTCGACCACCACGCGGTGGAAGGGGATGACCGTCGGCAGGCCCCCGACCTCGAACTCGGCCAGCGCGCGGCGCGAGCGTTCGAGCGCCTGCTCGCGGGTCGCGCCCGTGACGATGAGCTTCGCGAGCATCGAGTCGAAGGATCCGCTGATCTCGTCGCCCTCGGCGACGCCGGAGTCGACGCGCACGCCGGGGCCGCCCGGGGCCTTGAACGAGTGCACGGGGCCGGGCTGGGGGAGGAACCCGCGGCCGGCGTCCTCGCCGTTGATGCGGAACTCGAACGAGTGACCGGTGGGCTTCGGGTCGTCGTAGTCGAGCGTGCCGCCCTCGGCGATGCGGAACTGCTCGCGCACGAGGTCGATGCCGGTGACCTCTTCGCTGACGGGGTGCTCGACCTGCAGGCGGGTGTTCACCTCGAGGAACGAGATCGTGCCGTCGGCGCCCACGAGGAACTCGCAGGTACCCGCGCCGACGTAGCCGACCTCCTTGAGGATGGCCTTCGACGCGTCGTACAGGATCTTGTTCTGCTCGTCGGTGAGGAACGGCGCCGGCGCTTCCTCGACCAGCTTCTGGTGGCGACGCTGCAGCGAGCAGTCGCGCGTCGACACGACGACGACATTGCCCTCGGCGTCGGCGAGGCACTGGGTCTCGACGTGACGGGGCTTGTCGAGATACTTCTCGACGAAGCACTCGCCGCGGCCGAACGCCGCAACGGCCTCGCGCGTCGCCGACTCGAACAGCTCGGCGACCTCGTCGAGCTCGCGGGCGACCTTGAGGCCGCGTCCGCCGCCGCCGTATGCGGCCTTGATCGCGATCGGCAGGCCGACCTTCTCGGCGAAGGCGACGACCTCGTCGGCCGTGTCGACGGGGCCGGGCGTTCCGGGGGCCAGCGGCGCGCCGACCTTCTCGGCGACGTGGCGCGCGGTGACCTTGTCGCCCAGCGACTCGATGGCCTCGGCGCCCGGACCGATCCAGATCAGGCCCGCGGCTTGCACCTGACGGGCGAAGTCTGCGTTCTCGGCGAGGAAACCGTAGCCGGGGTGCACGGCGTCGGCGCCCGAACGGCGCGCGACCGAGAGGATCTTGTCGATCACGAGGTAGGTGTCGGCGCTCGTCGTGCCATCGAGGGCATACGCCTCGTCGGCCAGCTTGACATGCATCGCGTCGCGGTCCTGGTCGGCGTAGACGGCGACCGAGCTGATTCCGGAGTCGCGGGCCGCACGAATGATGCGGACGGCGATTTCTCCACGGTTGGCAATGAGCACCTTGCGGATTACGGGCATGGATTCGAGCCTATCCAGCTATGAGGGACGGTTTTTGATTGAGCCGCACAACATGCACGGCGTTTCGTGTGTGAATCGCTACGAGACGCGGTTCCAGAGAGAGGTCCATTCCACGCCCAATTCCCTGACGAGCCGCCGAATGGTCGACAGCGACATGCCGACGACCGTCGACGGGTCCCCCTCGACGCGTTCGATGAACGGCGCCCCGAGGCTGTCGACCGTGAAGGCGCCGGCGACGTTCAACGGCTCGCCCGTCGCGACGTAGGCGGCGATCTCGTCGTCCGTGACATCGGCCGCGAAGCTCACGGTCGATTCTGCGACCTCGACGGCGCGGGTGAGGGTGCCGTCCTGGATCCGGATGACGCAGTGACCCGAGTGGAGCGTGCCGGTCTTGCCTCGCATGTCCGCCCAACGGGCCGTCGCGTTCTCGGCGGTGTGCGGCTTGCCGTAGACGACGCCGTCGAGCTCGAACATCGAGTCGCCGCCGATGACGATTCCCTCGAAGTCGTCGGCGAGCGACACGGCCACGGCCTTCGCCTTCTCGCGCGCGAGGAAGGACACGTGCTCGGAGGGCGTGAGGGGGCGGCCGATCTCGGCCTCGCGCCGGGCCACGGCGGCGTCCTCGTCCACGCCGGGCGAGGCGAGACGAGGCTCGATGCCGACCTGCCGCATGAGCATGAGTCGGGCTGGCGATGTAGAGGCGAGGCAGACGTCCATGTCGTCAAGTCTCCCGCAACTCCACGAATCTCCCACAATTCCTCCACGCACGAGCGGAGAAAAGTGGGAGATTCGTGGAATCGTCGGCAAACCGCCGACCCGGTGGGCGCGAGGGCGCGCATGGGACAATGATCCGATGCAGATTGGCGACATCATCGACCTCGAGATCACCGGCATCGCGCACGGCGGTGTGTTTATCGCGCGCCACGGCGAGGAGGGCCTCGTCGTGTTCGTGCCCGACACCCTTCCCGGTGAGCACGTGCGCGCGCGCATCACGCAGGTGAAGAAGTCGTTCGCGCGCGCCGAGACGATCGAGGTCCTCGAGGCATCGCCGCACCGTGTGCCGCACATCTGGAAGCAGGCCGACGTCGCGGTCGCTCCCGAACTGCGACCCGGCGGCGCGGACTTCGGCCACATCGCCCTTGAACACCAGCGCGAGCTGAAGGCCCGCGTCATCGCCGAGGCCTTCGATCGCTTCGCGGGCGAATCCGTGCCCGTCGCGGTCGAGCCCGCGTCGACTCACGAGACGGGAACCGGCTACCGTACGCGCGTCGGCCTGCACGTCGACCGCGAGGGACGCGTGGGGCCGTATGCGGCGCGCAGCAACGACGTCATCGAGACGGCCGATTATCCGCTCGCGACCCCCGCGATCGAACGCGCCATCGCGGCGCTCGGGCGCGAGCGCGAGGGCCGCATCGACCTCGTGCACCCCGCCGACGGCGAGGTGCGGATCCTACGCCGCCCCGCGGCGCGCGGCCGCTCGCGCAGCAAGAAGGATCCGGAGACGGTCGTCGAGATCGTCGGCGGGCGCCGCTTCGACGTCGCCGTCGACGGTTTCTGGCAGGTGCACCGCGAGGCCGCGACGGCCCTCGACCGCGTCGTGCGCGAGGAACTCGCGAAGCTCGACGCGCCGGAGCGCGCGCACCACCTCGACCTCTATGGCGGCGTAGGCCTGTTCTCGGCCGCGCTCGCGGAGCACGGCACCGACTCGTGGGTCACGACGGTCGAATCGGCGGGCCGCGCCACCCAGCACGCCGCCGACAACCTCGCCGATCTGCCCGTCGAGGCGATCTCGGCGCGCGTCGAGCGCTTCATCGCGCACCTGCAGCCCACAGACGCGATCTCGCGCGGCGTGACCCTGCTGGATCCGCCTCGCTCCGGCGCGGGGGAGCAGGTGGTGCGCCGCATCGCCGAGCTGAACCCGGCGGCCGTCGTGTACGTCGCCTGCGATCCCGTGGCGCTCGCGCGCGACACCGGCCTCTTCCGAGAACTGGGATACTCCGTCGACTCACTGCGCGGTATCGATCTCTTCCCGAACTCGCACCACGTCGAGGCCGTCGCGGTTCTCACGCGATAATTCGGCGGTTTCGCGGTATCCGACACGCGACGCGCGGATCCGTTGTGCACGTCCGCCAACGGTCCGCGCGAGTGTCCCGTTAGGGTGGAATCCGTGACCGAACCGGACATGTCGACCACCGCGGGGAAGATCCAAGACCTCCGCAACCGCTACAACGAGGCCGTTGTCGAGCCCGAGAAGGTGGCTGCCGAGAAGCAGCACGCCAAGGGTAAGCAGACGGCGCGCGAGCGCATCGAGCAGCTGATGGACCCCGGCAGCTTCGTCGAGCTCGACGAGTACGTGCGCCACCGCACGACCGCGTTCGGGATGGACCGTTCGCGCCCCTACGGCGACTCCGTCGTCACGGGCGTCGGGCGCATCCACGGACGCGTCGTCGCCGTGTATTCGCAGGACTTCTCGACCTTCGGCGGCTCGCTCGGCGAGGTCGCGGGCGAGAAGATCCTCAAGGTGATGAAGTTCGCCCTGCAGAACGGCATGCCCATCGTGGGCATCCTCGACTCGGGCGGCGCGCGCATCCAGGAGGGCGTGCTCGCGCTCGGCAAGTACGCCGAGATCTTCCGCCTGAACACGCAGTCCTCGGGCGTCATCCCTCAGATCTCGATCGTCATGGGCCCCGCGGCCGGCGGCGCCGTGTACTCGCCGGCGCTCACCGACTTCGTCATCATGGTCGACAAGACCAGCCAGATGTTCGTGACCGGCCCCGACGTCATCAAGACCGTTACGGGCGAGGATGTGGGCATGGAGGAACTCGGCGGTGCGCACACGCACAACACCCGCTCGGGCGTCTCGCACTACCTCGCCTCGGACGAGGAGGACGCGCTCGACTACGCGCGCAGCCTCCTCGGCTACCTGCCCGACAACAACATGGCGGACGCGCCCGACTACTCGTCGGACTTCGAGTTCGAGACGAACGACCTCGACCAGAAGCTGAACGCGATCATCCCCGACTCGCCGAACCAGCCCTACGACATCAACGAGGTCATCGAGGTCATCGCCGATCACGGCGAGTTCCTCGAGGTGCAGCCGCTGTTCGCGCCGAACATCGTCGTGGGCTTCGCCCGCGTCGAGGGCCGCTCGGTCGGCATCATCGCGAACCAGCCGCAGCAGATGGCCGGCACACTGAACATCGAGGCCGGTGAGAAGGCCGCGCGCTTCATGCGCTTCTGCGACGCGTTCTCGATCCCAGTCGTGACCCTCGTCGACGTTCCCGGCTACCTGCCCGGCACCGACCAGGAATGGACCGGCGTCATCCGCCGTGGCGCGAAGCTGCTCTATGCCTACGCCGAGGCGACGGTGCCGCTCGTCACGGTGATCCTGCGCAAAGCCTACGGCGGCGCATACATCGTCATGGGGTCGAAGCAGCTCGGCGCCGACGTGAACCTCGCATGGCCGACCGCCGAGATCGCCGTCATGGGCGGCCAGGGCGCCGTGAACATCCTCTACCGCGGTGAGATCAAGCGCGCGACGGAGGCCGGCGAAGACGTCGCCGCCGTGCGCACGAAGCTCGCCGACGAGTACACGTACAACGTGGCGAGCCCGTTCCTCGCGGCCGAGCGGGGCGAGATCGACAGCGTCATCGAGCCCGCCCACACCCGTGTCATGATCGCGAAGGCGCTGCGCGCCCTGCGCCGCAAGCGCGCCGATCTGCCGCCGAAGAAGCACGGGAACATCCCGCTGTGAGCGAGATCGCATTGCGCGTCACGCGCGGAAACCCCACCGAGGAGGAGCTGGCGGCCGTCATCGCGGTCGTCGGCGAGACCTACGCGGAAGAGGCGGGGTCGGCGAAGGCGACCGAGCGCCGCGCGCCGGACCGCTGGATCCGCTCGAAGCGCCTGCGCACGTTCCCGCGCGACCGCTGGTCGTAACCCGAAACGGGCCCCTCGGGGCCCGTTTCGCGTGTGCCGGGCATCGCGGAATAGGCGCACTCGACGCGGGCCCGGGACCGACTCCGAGATGCTCGGCGGGACGGGCTCAGACTGCCGGGCGCAGGTGGACGATGTCGCCCGCGCCGATCGGCGTGCCGTCGATCTCGAGGCGTCCGTCCTCCGCCAGGCCGGTCGCGGTGCCGGTGAGGGCGTCGCCGCCCGGCAGATGGGCCGTGACCCGCTGGCCCAGCGTGATGCACGCCTCGCCCACCTCGTCGCGCACGGATCCGTGTGCGAGTTTTTCGAGCAGGGGACCGAGCCGCGTGAGATAGCTCGCGAGCAGCCGATCCTCGTCGACCTCGACGCCCAAGACCTCGAACGAGGTTGCGCTCTCGATGGGCAACTGCTCCGCCGTCATACGCGTGTTGATCCCGGAACCGACCACGATGCGGTCGGCGGTGGCGACCTCCGCGAGGATCCCGCACAGCTTGCGTCCGCCGACGAGCAGGTCATTCGGCCACTTCACGCCCACACCGCCGAGCTGCTCGCCCGCGGCACCGGCCATCGCGGTGCCCGCGACCAGCGGGATCCATCCGCGGCGCAGGGCCGGGATCCGCGCCGCGTCGATCGCGACCGAGATCGCGAGGGAGGATCCTGCGGGGGCGACCCAGCCGCGGTCGAGCCGCCCGCGCCCGCTGCGCTGGTCGCGCGTGAGGAGCACGCCCAGGTGCGGCCAGTGCTCGCCGGCGCGGAGGGCAGCGGCGAGGTCCGCGTTCGTGGACCCGGTGAACGGCGCCTCGACGAGGCGGGGGGAGACGGCGGAAGACAACGGCCACATGCTCTCGAGCCTATGGGGTGAGACTCCGACACTCGCGCGAAGCGGCAGAGCCCGTCAGAATCTCACGCGAAAGTCCGTGTCTCGGGGCGCCGTGCGCCGGCCACTCAGCGCGTTCGGGTCAGAATGGACTCATGACCGCGCAACAGGAGCTCCGCATCGCGACCTTTCGGCGCGGCGCCGAACTGCTCGTGTTCCCGGCGATCCTGCTGGTCGTCGTGGCGGGGGTCGTGGGATACCTCTACACGAACCTCCCGGATCCGTACGAGGACTGGATGCTGCTCTCCGCCGCGGGCGCGCTCGTGTTGCTCGCGGTCGCGCTGCCCTGGTGGATCTGGGCGTCGCGCACCTACATCCTCACGACGCGTCGGATCATCGTGAGCCGCGGCCTGCTCGTCCGCCGCCGCAGTGAACTGCTGCACGCGACCGGCTATCGGATCGAGGTCGTGCGCGGGCCCATCCAGCGGCTCTTCGGCCGCGGCACGCTGATCCTCAGCTCGGGCGGCGTCGAGCTGGCGCTGAAGGGCGTGCACTCGCCGCGTCTCGTGCGCGAGACGCTGAGCGACCAGATCGAGATCTGCCAGATCCTGGCGCACCGACAGGCGCAGCAAGCGGCGTCCGACGCCTACATGCGCACCGACAGCTGAGAGCTGACAAAATAGGGGCATGACTAAGCGCGTCGGTGTAATCGGTGGTGGGCAGCTGGCCCGAATGATGATCGCTCCGGCGTCGGAGCTCGGCCTCGAGATCCGGGTGCTGGCCGAGCAGGAGGGCATGTCGGCGAAGCTCGCCGCGACCCAGGTCGGCGACTACAAGGACCTCGAGACGGTGCGCGCGTTCGTGAAGGACGTCGACGTCGTCACCTTCGATCACGAGCACGTGCCGCAGGACGTGTTGCGCGCGCTCGTCGCCGACGGTGTCGAGGTGCACCCTGGCCCCGATGCCCTGCAGTACGCGCAGGACAAGCTCGTCATGCGCCAGAAGCTCGCCGAGGCGGGTGCTCCGCAGCCCGATTGGGCCGGCGTGGCGACGCGCGAGGAGCTTCAGGCCTTCCTGGACGATCACGGCGGACGCGCCGTCGTCAAGACGCCGCGCGGCGGGTACGACGGCAAGGGCGTGCGCGTGATCGCCTCCGCCGACGAGGCCGACGACTGGTTCGAGGCATTCGCGGGGGAGCGGATCCTCGTCGAGGAACTCGTTGACTTCCGCCGCGAGCTCGCGCAGCAGGTCGCGCGCCGCCCCTCCGGCGGCATGGTCGTGTACCCGGTCGTCGAGTCGGTGCAGAAGGATGGCGTCTGCGCCGAGGTCTTCGCACCGGCGCCCGGCGCCTCCGAGCGCGCAATCGAGGTCGCCGCGCAGATCGGCACCCAGATCGCCGAATCGCTCGGCGTGACGGGCATGCTCGCGGTCGAGCTCTTCGAGACGAGTGACGAGCGCCTGCTCGTCAACGAGCTCGCCATGCGCCCTCACAACAGCGGACACTGGACGCAGGACGGCGCCGTGACAAGCCAATTCGAGCAGCACCTGCGTGCGGTCTGCGACCTGCCGCTGGGATCCACCGACACGTTGCGCGAGGCCGCGTGCATGATCAACATCCTGGGCGGCCCCGAGGGCGTCGACATCGACGAGCGCTTCGGCGTGGCGATGCAGGCTCACCCGACCGCGAAGATCCACACCTATGGCAAGGCTTCGCGCCCGGGGCGCAAGGTGGGGCACATCAACGTGACGAGCGACGACCTCGACGACGCCGTGTACACGGCGCGTGCCACGGCCGCGTTCTTCGAATGAGTCGCTGACAGCACATCACAAAAAGGTTACGTATACCCTCGTAGGGTGCTTCACTCTTCAGAAACCCCCCTCGTCGGCGTCGTCATGGGTTCGGACTCCGACTGGCGCATCATGCAGGACGCATCGGCGGCCCTGACGGAGTTCGGTATCGCCCACGAGGTGGAGGTCGTGTCGGCTCATCGCACGCCGGACAAGCTCGTGAGCTACGGCCGCGAGGCGCGCTCGCGCGGCCTGAAGGCGATCATCGCGGGCGCGGGCGGTGCGGCGCACCTTCCCGGCATGCTGGCCTCGCTGACGGCACTGCCCGTCATCGGCGTACCGGTTCAGCTGAAGACTCTCGAAGGCATGGATTCGCTGCTGTCGATCGTGCAGATGCCCGCGGGCATCCCGGTCGCGACGGTATCGATCAACGGGGCGAAGAACGCAGGCCTGCTGGCCGCGCGGATCCTGGGCGCGGGTGACCCGGCCGTTGCGGAGCGCATCGAAGCATACGCGAAGGACCTCGAGCATCAGGTCGAGGAGAAGAACCGCCGCCTGAAGGAATCGCTCGCGTGACCTTCGCCGCCTCGCACGCGGCGCCCGGCGGCCCCGTCATCAACGAGACTCCGCTCCGACGACCCGAGCAGGGCAACCCTCGGTTGATGGCGCGGCGCGGCTGGTGGCTGGTCGCCCTCAACTTCCTCTTCCCCGGATCCGCGCAGGCGGCGGCGGGGAGCCGTCGCCTCGCGAGGTTCGGACTCGCGTCGACGCTGCTCATGTGGGCCGCTGTCGTGCTGCTCGTCGTCGGGGCGTTCGTCGCACGCACGACGCTGATCGCGATGTTCGCGAACGCCTGGGTGCTGTACGGCCTCGGGCTCATCGCGGTCGCCTACACGCTCCTCTGGCTCGTGCTGAGCCTCGACACGCTGCGCCTGGCCCGCATCGTGAGGATCCCGGCGCCGCATCGTTTCTTCGTGCTCGTGCTGTGCCTGCTCCTGACAGCCGTGCAGGTGATCTCCGGCGTCTTCGTCGCGAAGAGCATCTTCACCGTCGGCAGCGCGTTCAGCCAGAACCTGTCGAGCAACTCGATCACGAAGCCCCCGAGCGATGGCTACTACAACATCGCGCTGCTGGGCGCCGACTCCGGCGACGGCCGTGACTCGTTGCGTTACGACAGCATCTCGATCGTGTCGATCAACGCCGAGACGGGCGCGATGACGATCACGGGAATCCCGCGAGACCTGGAGCATGCGCCGTTCAGCGAGAAGAGCCCCATGCGGGAGCTCTACCCGAACTACTTCGAGGGTCACGGCGACCCCACCTGCGGGTGGAACTCGGGCATCAACCAGCTGACCAACGCGGTGTCGTTCTGCCGGGAGGATCGCGGCGACGGGCTGTACCCGGAGGCGCGGAAGCAGGATTCGCTGCCGGAGATCGAGGCGACCAAGGACGCCGCGTCGGGTCTGCTGGGCATCGATGTGCAGTACTACATCTCGATCGACATGCACGGCTTCGGCGCGCTCATCGACGCCGTCGGCGGCGTCGACATCACGGTGGACGAACGCTTGCCCGAGGGTGGTGGCCCCGCCTACGAGGGCCAGCCCGCCGATGAGTGGGCGACGGGGTGGATCGAGCCCGGCGCGCAGCACATGGACGGCGAGACCGCGCTCTGGTACGCGCGTTCGCGCTATACGACGAGCGACTGGGACCGCATGGAGCGCCAGCGCGAGCTGCAGACGGCGCTTCTCAACCAGATGAAGCCCAATATCCTGTTGACGAAGCTGGGCGACATCAAGAAGGCCGGCACGGCCGTCGTCGAGACCGACATCCCCGACGACCTCGCCTCGACGTTCCTCGATCTCGCGGTCAAATCTCGTGATCACGAGACGCAGACGATCGAACTGAACCCCGACAACGGCGTGGATCAGGAATGGCCCGACGTCGACATGATTCACCAGATGGTCGACGCCGCCCTGCACCTGGGCGAGCAGTCGGAGTGATCTCTCCCAGATTCGGGAGGGGCCGAGCGATAGGATCCAGTGTGACTTTCTGCGGACGAACCCTGCGAGGCGCGGCGCTGTGACCACGATCGATCTGAACGACTACGACGTTCCCGGGCGCAGTCGAGGCATCCTCGATGTGATCCGGTGGCGCTATCTGCTGACGCTTCTGGTGCGCAAGGGCACGGCGACGCGGTACCGCAACTCGACGCTCGGATGGACCTGGTCGTACGTCAAGCCGTTGATCCAGTTCTTCATCTACTTCGTGGTGATGGGCTTCATCTTCGGCATGGACCGCGGCACGGATAACTTCCCGCTGTATCTCTTCTCGGGTTTTATCACGGTCCAGTTTTTCAATGAAGCGTTCGGTAACGCGACGACGGCCATCGTGGGCAACAAAGCGCTTGTGCGCAAGATCTACCTGCCAAGAGAGCTCTTCCCGCTTGCCGCGATCATCAACGCGTTCATTCATTTCCTCCCGCAACTCGCGATCCTCGTGGTCGTTGCGCTGATCTATGGATGGATCCCGAACCTGCTCGAGATCGGTGCGCTGCTCCTCGGGCTCGCCCTCATCGGTCTGCTCGCGCTCGGCCTGGGCCTGCTCTTCGCCGGGTTGAACGTGCGCTTCCGCGATGCGGAGAACTTCGCCGAGATCATCCGTCAGCTGGCGACGTGGGCGTCACCCGTGCTCTACACCTGGCAGCTCATCCAGGAGCACCTGGGCAATGCGGTGCTCTACGTCTACATGTGCAATCCGATCACCGTAGCGGTCGAACTGATGCACTTCGCGTTCTGGTCGCCGACCGTGCGGGCGAACGACGACGACTACACCCGCGGCTGGGCCGGCTTTGCCCCGCACTTCGAGTTCTACATCCTCGGTGCGGTCGTCGTGGGGATCCTGCTTCTGGTCATCGGCCAGTCCGTCTTCCGCCGCTTCGAGCGCACCTTCGCACAGGACCTGTGATGTCAGACACGATCACTCAGACCTCCGACAAGACGCCGGCGATCATCGTCGACCATGTCACCAAGACCTTCCTCAAGCGCAACACGCACTCCCTCAAGGAGGCGTTCGTGGGCTGGACGAAGGGCAAGAAGGTCCGCGCCGACGTCTTCCACGCGCTCGACGACGTGAGCTTCCAGATCGGCGAGGGCGAGTCCGTCGCCGTGCTGGGCTTCAACGGATCCGGAAAGTCGACGACCCTGAAGATGGTCTCCGGCGTCATGCAACCCGACCAGGGCCGCGTGTTCACGAAGGGGCGCGTCGCGGGCCTCATCGAGGTCGGCGCGGGCTTCCACCCCGACCTCTCAGGCCGTGAGAACGTCTACCTCAATGCCGCGATCCTCGGCATGTCGAAGGAGCAGATCGATGCGCGCTTCGACGACATCGTCGAGTTCAGCGAGATCGGTGACTTCATCGAGCAAGAGGTCAAGCACTACTCGTCGGGCATGTTCATGCGCCTGGCGTTCGCCGTCGCGATCCACGTCGACCTCGACGTGCTACTCGTCGACGAGGTGCTCGCGGTCGGCGACGAGGCGTTCCGCAAGAAGTGCTCCGACAAGCTCAAGGAGCTCGCCCAGCAGGGCGTGACGATGCTCATCGTGAGCCACTCGATGGGCATGGTGCAGGACCTGTGCACGCGCGGCATCGTGATCCACGAGCACAAGGTGCTCTTCGACGGCCCGATCAAGGAAGCGGTCCAGATCATCAGGACGACTCCGCACTAAGAAGAAAGGCCCTGCGGAGCAGGGCCTTTGTTCTTACTTCTTGAAGCGCGATCTGAGCACGCGGAGCGCGCGCTCGGGGAGGCTGTATCGCTCGATCTCGCCGCGCAGGCGGTCTTCCATCTCGGTGAGACGCTGATCGAGGAACTTCGTCAGGTACAGCGGCAGGCCCGGGCCGTGCTGCTGCACGTAGGCACGGAGCGCCTCGTCGCGCAGGAGCGCGTCCGTGGTGCGGTGCACATCGTCGCTTGCGATGACGCTGTTCCCGGCGGATCCGTCGGCTCCCGGGCGCTGGTGCCAGTAGGCGTAGGGCTTCTCGTCGTCGAGGTATTCGAGCGGCCCGCGCGCAAGCACCTTGAGCGTGAAGTTCCAGTCACCGACGACGGGCAGGCGCTCCTCGTAGAGGCCGAGCTCGTCGTGCAGCGTGCGGCGGTACACGAAGCCGATCGGCACGAAGCGGTTGAACAGCATCGCGTCCCCGAGGGTCGGCGCCGTGAGCTGCTGCTGGAAGATCTCGCGGCCGAGTTCGACGTAGTCGTTGCCGTCGACGCGCTCCCAGACGATCTCGATCTTCGAGACGACGCCGCCCCGCTCGGCGTTGCTGGGCCGCTCGAGGTACGCGGCCGCCTTCGCGAGGAACCCCGGATGCCAGGAGTCGTCGTCATCGTGCAGCACGAGCAGGGGAGCGCTCGTGAGGCGCACGCCCGCGTTCGCGCTGGCCCAACGGCCGTGCGAGGTCTCGCGGTGCAGCACGCGCACCTTTTCTCGGTGCGCCTCGGGCACGCGAGCGACCATGGCGTCGACGCCGGCGGGGTCGCCGCCGTCGTTGACGATGATGCATTCCCACTCGGTGAGGGTCTGCGACGTGATGCTGCGGAGCGCGCGGTCGAGGAACTTCGGACGATCCTTCGTGCGCACGACGACCGCGACGCGCGGCTCCACGGCGGTCATGTCCTTAGCGTCCCATTCCGGTGTAGGTCCAGCCCGCGGCCTTCCACGCCACCGGATCCAGAATGTTCCGGCCATCGAACACCACCGGCCGCGCGACCTTCGCCGCAGTCGCCTCCGGATCCAGCTCCCGGAACTGCTTCCACTCCGTCACCACCACGACAGCCTCCGCACCCTCAAGCGCCGCGTCCAGCGAGTCCGCATACGCCAACTGCGGGTGCAGACGACGAGCGTTATCCATCGCCTCCGGATCAAACGACACCACCTCCGCGCCCAGCCCCTTCAACCGGACCGCGACATCCAACGCGGGCGAGTCACGAATATCATCCGAGTCAGGCTTGAACGCGAGCCCCAACACCGCGACCCGGCGCCCGAACACCTGGCCATCGAACGAGTCCACGACCCGGTCGACAACGTGCTGGCGGCGACGCAGGTTGATCTCGTCGACCTGCTTCAAGAACGCCACCGACTCGCCCTTACCGAGCTCCTCCGCACGCGCCGCGAACGCACGAATGTCCTTCGGCAAGCAACCGCCACCGAAACCGACACCCGCGTTGAGGAACTTCCGGCCGATGCGCACATCGTGACCGATCGCGTCCGCGAGCTGCGTCACGTCGGCACCCGCGACCTCGGAAATCTCGGCCATCGCGTTGATGAAGCTGATCTTCGTCGCAAGGAAGCTGTTCGCGGCGACCTTGACCAGTTCCGCCGTGGCCTGGTTCGTCACCAGACGCGGCGTCCCGCGCTCGAGGATCGACGCATACACCGCGTCGAGGGTCGCGACGTCCTCATCCCGCGTCGCGTCGGCGACACCGTAGACGAGACGGTCGGGGTCGACGGTGTCCTTGACTGCGAACCCTTCCCGAAGGAACTCCGGGTTCCACGCCAACCGCACGCCCTTCGCGTTCGCGAGCTCCGACAGGCGGGCGGCAGTACCGACCGGGACGGTCGACTTACCCGCGATCAGCGAGCCGGGCTTGGCATAGGCGAGGATGCCGTCGGTGGCGGCATCGACATAGGTCATGTCGGCGCCTTGCCCGTCACGGCGCTGGGGGGTGCCGACACCGATGAAGTGGACCTCGGCGTCGGCGAGGGCGGCGTAGTCGGTGGAGAACGACAGGCGTCCGGAATCGATACCTGCTTGGAGGATGTCGTCGAGTCCGGGCTCGAAGAACGGGGTCTGACCGGCGGAGAGTTTGTCGATCTTTGCCTGGTCGACATCGATGCCGACAACGGTGTGTCCGAGCGAGGCCATCGCGGCCGCGTGAACTGCACCGAGGTAACCGCAGCCGATCACACTCAACTTCATGGGTGGGTTCTCCTTGTATTCGACACGAGACGACCCCGCGAGAGGCGCCGCATCCATCCTGCCATGCACAGGGTTCACATATCCTGGTGCGGAGATGTCAGATACTTCGCGTCGCCCCACATATTCGGTCGTCATCCCCACGCACAATGTGCGCCCGTGGCTGAGGCAGACCCTCGACTCGGTGCTGCGTCAGCGCGAAGACCTCGAGGTCATCGTCGTCGACGACGCCTCGACCGACGGCACCGCCGAGTTCGCGCGCGAGTACGCGGCGCGCGATCCCCGGATCCGGGTCATCGACAACGAGGGATTCGGCGGCGGATCCGCCCGCAACCTCGGCGCGCGCGAGGCAGCGGGGGAGTACCTGATCTTCGCGGACGGCGACGACCTGATTCCGGACGGCGCGTACGCGGCGCTTGTGGGCAGTCTCGAGAGCACCGGATCGGACATGGCGGTCGGCGACTATCTCAAGTTCCGCGCCGTCGACACGTGGCGCCCGACCACGGCGATGCCGGCGTTCGGCCGTCCCTCGACCGGCGTCACGCTCGCGGACGAGCCGAGCCTGTTGTTCTCGCGCCCCTGCTGGAACCGCGCGTTCCGGGTCGACTTCTGGCGCGAATCCGCGATCGAGTTTCCCGATGTGCCGCGCTCGAACGACATCGTGCCGATGGTGCGGGCTCTCGTGCAGGCGGAGGCGATCGACGTCGTCGAAGACATCGTCTACGTCTATCGCGAGCGACCGGGCAACGGATCCATGACGGCGCGCGCGGGCGCCGCCACGAGCCTCGTCAGCTATCTGACGCAGGAGGCGGAGTGCGCCCGGGTTATCGGGGCCACCGGTGCCCCTGACATCGAGCGCGTCTTCTCCGACCTGGTGTGGGATCGTGATGGCTTCGTCGCCGTGAACCGCTACCTGCTTGCATGGAGCGCGCCCAGCGAGGGTGACGCCGAGGTGCAGGGCGCGCTCACGACGCTGCTCGCGCTCGTCCCCGCCCCGAGCGATAGCGTCGGCCCGCTCCGCGCCGCGGTTCTGCGGTTGGCCGCTGCGGGCGAGTTCGCGGCGGCTCATGCGCTCGCCCGAGTCGCGGGCGGCAACCCCGAGGGCAAGGACCAGGCGGAGCAGAACGCCGACCTCGTCGCCACGTGGCGCGCGGCGATGGCGTGGATCGCGGGCAGCGATGGCGCCGCTTCGGCGGCAGAAGCTGCCGGCATCGTTCTCACGAACGAGGAACGAGAGCGGATCATCGAGCGTCTCGCTCGTCAGCTCGCCCAGGCGCGGCACAACGGTGAACCGCGCGTTCGTCACGGTGCCGATGCCGTCACGTGGCGCAAGCTCCTCGACGAGGCGCGAACCGTACTCGGACCGCGGGCCGGGCTGTTCGCGACGGAGGCGTGGCAAGACCCGTCGGGCGATCGCGAGCGCGACGCGCTGCGATTTGCGTCATCGGCGCGGATCGACTCGCTCACGGGCGGCACGATCCTCGCCGTCGACGGCACGGTGGCGCCGGGCGCGGGCGAGGTCCGGGTGGCGCTCTTCGACGGTGAGGCCGCGATCGCCTCGGGCGCGCTGACGCTCATCGAGGCATCGAGCACCGCATGGCGCACGGCTGAGGACGGCGTGCGCAGCTTCACGGCGGCGTTCGCAGCGGGATCCCTGCCGCTGCACCGTCCGCTGACGCCCGTGCTCATGCAGGGCGATGCCGTCTGGAACATCGATGCGACGCTCGAACTCCCGCCCTACTCGCGTCACGACAGCTTCCTCTACGACGTCGTCGACCGGATCCTCGTCATCCGTAAGCGCCGTCACTGGAGCGCGCGGGGCGCCATCGCGCTCGTCAAGCGAGCGCTCCGCCGCTGAGCTCCCGCCCGCTTGCGGCGTGGGCTGATGCGATTCAGGCGCGCGAGAACGACGCCCACGTAGCCCGAACGTCAGGCGGTCAGCGACCGCAGCATCGCCGAGTACTCGCGCGCGATGTCCCAGGGTGTGATGGCGTCGAGGAACGACGCGAAGTCGGCCGCCGTGACGTCTGCGAAGGGATCGGAGGCCAGAAGCGAGGCGATGGAGGATTCCGGCGAGGCGGGGTCGAAGAAGGCGACCCAGCGCTGGGATCCGAACTGCTCGACGAGGCCCGCATCGCGGGGAAGGATCACGGGCACGTGGAACGTCGCCGCGAGATGCACGCTGCCGGAGTTGAGGATGGCGCGGTACGGGAAGCAGGCGATGTCGGCCGCGCGGAACCAGCGGGCGATGTCGGCGTCATCGACGAAGTCGAGATGCGTGACGGTGCGGAGGCCCCGGGGAAGCGAGGCGCGGAACTCGGCGCGAGGCATCTCCTTGACGGCACCGGCGAGCATGAGCACGAGGCCGTTGTCGCGGCGGGCATCGGCGGTCGCCGCGGCGCGCGCGAGCGCGTCGACACCCTTGTACGGGCGGATCTGGCCGAGGAAGAGCACGGAGGTGTCATCGTCGGCGATGTCGAAGGAGGCGCGCGCCTCCTCGCGAGTGACGGCGGTGTCGTAGACCCCCTCGTAGCTGGGATGCGGGATCTGTCGGATCTTCCGCGGATCGAGCGTGACGACGTCGGCCATCGCGGCCGGGGTGTGGGGGGCCATGATGTGGATCGCGTCGGCGGAGGAAGCGATGAGGCGCGTCAGATCGATCTCCAGGTCGCGGAAGGTCAGCTCGTGGGGGAGACGGTTGTGCACCGTCCAGATGACCTTCGCGCCGCGGGCACGGAGGTCCGCGAGCACCCGGGAGAGCTTCGCGACGCGCGCGCGGGCATCTTTCTCTGACTGCGCCTGCTGGGCAATGGGGGTGGTCCAGTGCAGGTGGAGCACGTCGCCGCGCCCGAGACGTGAGGCGCCCGCGACAAGATCGTCGAAGGTGTGTGCGCCCGTGATGCGGAAGCCATCGGCCGCCGCGGAGAGCTGCAGGAGATTGAGGAACGCGTTGTTCAGATAGGCGGGAAAAACGAGCACCTCGGAGCCGGAACGCATGTCCCGATCCTACGACTCGCGGCCCGTGACCCCCATTTGGGTGTCGTATAACAGGCGGATCTGAGACGATAAGCGAATGCGTCGCGTCGGAATCTTCTCTCGCCCTGTCCGGAACACGCGCGCCCTGCTTGGTGCCGCGCTCGCTTTCGTCGTCATCGGGTCGTTGACCCCCGCGGCCGCTTTTGCCGCCGACGAGACCGACGATGCGGCGGTGATTGAGGAAACCGCGGCACCGGAACAGGCCGAAGAAACGGCAACCCCCGACGGAATCGAAGAATCGGCAGCTCCGGAAGAAAGCGCCGAAACGGCAACCGAAGAAACGGCAACTCCGGAAGCAACCGAAGAAACCGCAACCCCTGAAGAAACCGACGACGCCACCGTTCTCCGGGAACTCGACGCGATCTCCGGCGACGCCGCGTCGATTCCGACGCCCGAGAACGGCGACTACATCGGAAGCAACACGACCGATGAGCTCGATCCGGGTGCCTTCACCTCCCAGCTGACGTCGCTGTCGGCGGTCGCGGCGGCGACGTTCAACCCGGGAAACATCATCAGCGACTCGAAGATGTACACGAGCGGCACGATGACGGCGAAGCAGATTCAGTACTTCTTCGATCAGAAGGTGCCTCGTTGCGATCGCGGCTACACGTGCCTGAAGGACTTCACGATGACGACGGTGTCGAAGTCGCCGAACTCCTACTGCTCCGGCTCCTACCAGGGCGGTAGGAACGAGTCGGCCGCGACGATCATCTCGAAGGTGTCGAAGGCGTGCGGCGTGAGCGAGAAGGTGCTCATCGTCATGCTGCAGAAGGAGCAGGGTCTCGTCACGCACGTCTGGCCGAGCCAGTTCCGCTATGACATCGCGATGGGTTACGCCTGTCCGGACGACGCGGCGTGCAATTCGCAGTACTTCGGATTCCAGAACCAGATGTACATGGCGGCCTACCAGCTGCAGCGCTACACGAAGGACAAGTACTTCAACTGGTACCCGGTCGGCAAGACCTCGCCGGTGCGCTACCACCCGAACATCGCGTGCGGCGCCGGCATGGTGAAGATCGAGAACAAGGCGACGGCGGCGCTCTACTACTACACGCCGTACCAGCCGAACCGTGCCGCGCTGAATGCCGGCTACGGCGTCGGCGACTCGTGCTCGGCCTACGGCAACCGCAACTTCGCGCTGTACTACACCGAGTGGTTCGGGTCCTTGCACGGCGGCGAGAAGCCGGTGAAGCCGAGCGAGCCCGCGAAGCCGGCTCCGTCGGCGGGGGAGAAGGCGATCACGGCGAAGTGGAAGGATGTCGGCGGCTCGGCGAGCTCGCTCGGGTCGGCGACTGCGAGTGCGAAGTGCGGTCTCCGCTACGACGGCTGCGTGCGTGAGTTCTCGGGCGGCGTGATCACGTGGTCCGCGTCTACCGGTGCCCACGTGCTACAGAACCGCACCCTCTCGAAGTGGAAGGCGCAAAAGTCCGAGAACGGCTCCCTCGGGTATCCGACCACCGATCTTCGATGCGGGCTGAAGAACGGCGGCTGCTACCAGCAGTTCCAGGGCGGCAAGACCTACTGGAACGGCTCGTCGAGTGCCGTCACGATCATCTCGGGATCGTCGCAGAACAAGTACCAGGTGCTCGGAAATGAGAACGGCGTCCTGGGCTATCCCACGACCGACGCACGATGCGGGCTGTCGAACGGCGGTTGCTATCAGCAGTTCGTCGGCGGAAAGACCTACTGGCGCGGCAACCACACCGCGGCCGCCATCTGGGGGCCGCCGATGCGCGCGTATCAGGCGTTGGGGAACGAGACCGGCAAGCTCGGCTATCCCACGACGGATCCGAAGTGCGGTCTGGTGAAGAGCGGGTGCTACCAGCAATTCACCGGCGGCAAGCTCTACTGGGCGGGCTCACACTCCGCGAAGGCGGTCTGGGGAGCATCGATGAGCAAGTACCAGGCTCTGGGCAACGAGAACGGCGTGCTCGGCTACCCGACGACGGGCCCCGCGTGCGGTCTCAGGGGCGGCGGCTGCTACCAGCAGTTCGAGGGCGGCAAGCTGTATTGGGTCGGTAACGGCCCGGCCTATCGGATCAAGGCGCAAGCGATGCGCGGCTATCAGGTGCTGGGCAACGAGCACAGCTCGCTCGGCTATCCCGTCAGCGATGAGAAGTGCGGTCTCAGCGGCGGTGGCTGCTACCAGAAGTTTGAGCGCGGAAAGCTGTACTGGACCGGCCACAACGCGGGAATCGGCGTGTGGGGCGCTGTCGAGGCGCGCTACCTGCAGCTCGGCAACGAACACAGCAAGCTGGGGTACCCGACCACGAACCCGAGCTGCTCGAACGGATCCTGCACCCAGAAATTCCAGCGCGGATCCATGACCTGGCGCAGCTCGAACCCGTCGGGTACCCTCGCCGTGCGATATTCATGATGCGCGCGGAGTTTGCGTGATCTTTTCGTGACATTCGCGCGAAGCTGTCAGGTATGCAGAACACTCGATGACAGAATGAGCGCATGGACACCGATCTTCTTGTCGTTGGCTCTGGCTTTTTCGGCCTCACGATCGCCGAGCGCGCCGCGAATGCGGGACGCAAGGTAACAGTCATCGAGCGCCGCCACCACATCGGCGGCAACGCATACAGCGAGGCCGAGCCCGAGACGGGCATCGAGGTGCACCAGTACGGTGCCCACCTCTTCCACACGTCGAACGAGACGGTGTGGGAGTACGTGAACCGCTTCACGACGTTCACGAACTACGTGCACAAGGTCTACACGAACCACAAGAACCAGGTCTTCCCCATGCCGGTGAACCTGGGCACGATCAACCAGTTCTTCCAGGCGGCGTACTCGCCCGATGAGGCCCGCGCCCTCATCAGGGAGCAGGCCGGCGAGTTCGACGTCGCCACCGCCCAGAACTTCTACGAGAAGGGCATCGCCCTCGTGGGTCGCCCCCTCTTCGAGGCGTTCTTCGCGCACTACACGGCGAAGCAGTGGCAGACCTCGCCCGAGAAGCTCTCGGGCGACATCGTCAGCCGCCTTCCCGTGCGCTACAACTACGACAACCGTTACTTCAACGACACGCACGAGGGCCTGCCGACCGACGGATACACGGCGTGGCTCGAGCGCATGGCCGATCACCCCAACATCACGATCAAGCTCGACACCGACTTCTTCGACGCGTCGCAGCCCTTCAACAAGGCGGCCGTGGCCGGTCAGATCCCCGTCGTCTACACGGGCCCCGTCGATCGCTACTTCGACTACTCGGAGGGCGCGCTGAGCTGGCGCACGCTCGACTTCGAGCAGGAGGTGCTGAACGTGGGCGACTTCCAGGGCACCCCCGTCATGAACTACCCGGACGCCGACGTGCCGTTCACGCGCATCCACGAGTTCAAGCACTTCCACCCGGAGCGCGCCGAGCAGTACCCCAAGGACAAGACCGTCATCATGCGCGAGTTCTCGCGCTTCGCCGAGGGCAACGACGAGCCGTACTACCCGATCAACACGCCGGAGGACCGCAACGGCCTGCTGGCCTACCGCGAGCTTCAGAAGGACGAGAAGGACGTGCACTTCGGCGGCCGCCTCGGAACCTACCAGTACCTCGACATGCACATGGCCATCGGCTCCGCGCTGTCGATGTGGAACAACAAGCTGGCCTAGGCCACGTTGGGGCGCGACGGTTCGCACGGTGCGGTGGGCGCGCCGGGAACGCTGCGGCGGAATCTTCATTCGCTGTGGCTGCTCTCGGCGCGCGACCTGCGCGTGCGCTATGCGACGAGCTGGCTCGGGTATCTGTGGAGCGTGCTCGATCCGCTCGTGATGAGCGGCATCTACTGGTTCGTCTTCACGCAGGTCTTCCACAAGTCGACGGGCGCGGATCCGTACATCGTCTTCCTCATCAGCGCCCTGTTGCCGTGGGTGTGGTTCAACACGTCCATCTCGGACTTCACGAAGGCGTTCAGCAAGGACGCGAAGCTCGTGCGATCGACCGCGATTCCGCGGTCGATCTGGGTCGGGCGGATCATCTTGTCGAAGGGCGTCGAGTTCCTCTGCTCGTTGCCGGTGCTCGTGCTCTTCGCCGTCGTAGCCGGCGCGGTGCCGAGCTGGGGCGCGCTGTGGTTCCCCCTCGCGATCGTGGTGCAGGTCATGCTGCTGACGGGCCTCGGTCTCATCGTCGCGCCGCTGTGCGTCATGTTCCGTGACCTTGAGCGCACCACCCGCCTGATCCTGCGCGCCCTGTTCTACGCGACGCCGATCATCTATGCCGTGACCGATCTGCCCGACGGATTCCACTTCCTCGGTCTCATCAACCCGCTCGCCGGCATCTTCACGATGTACCGCGCGGCGTTCTTCCCGGAGCTGTGGGACACGGCCGCGGTGACGACGAGCGTGGTCGTCAGCGTCGTCGTGCTCGCGCTCGGCATGTGGGTGTTCCGCCGTCTCGAGCGGCAGGTTCTGAAGGAGCTGTGATGCACGCAGACAACGCGATCGAGGTCGCGGGGCTCGGGATCCGCTTCCGCCGCGGTCGTCGCGGGCGACGGTCGATCAAATCGATGTTCGCGGGCACGAAGCGCCGCGATACGAAAGGTGAGTTCTGGGCCCTCGAGGATGTGAGCTTCACCGTGAAGCCGGGCGAGGCGATCGGCGTCGTGGGCCGCAACGGGCAGGGCAAGTCGACACTGCTCAAGCTTGTCGCGGGCGTCCTCCTGCCGGACACCGGGTCCGTCACCGTCAGCGGGGGAGTGGCGCCGCTCATCGAGATCACCGGCGGTTTCGTCGGCGATCTGACCGTGCGCGAGAACGTGCGCCTCACCGCGGGGCTGCACGGCATGACGAAGGCACAGATCGCGGAGCGCTACGACGAGATGATCGCGTTCGCCGAGCTCGAGGACTTCCAGGAGACCCCCTACCGTCACCTGTCGAACGGCATGAAGGTGCGCCTGGCGTTCTCGGTCGTATCGCAGCTCGACGAGCCGATCCTGCTCGTCGACGAGGTGCTCGCCGTCGGCGACAAGGCGTTCCGCGACAAGTGTTATGCCCGCATCGACGAGATGCTCGCGGGGGGCCGCACCCTGTTCTTCGTGAGCCACCGCGAGGGTGATCTGCGTCGATTCTGCACTCGCGGTCTGTACATCAAGAACCACAAGTTGGAGATGGACGGCCCGCTCGGCGACGTTCTTGACAGGTACAACGCCGACAACGCCTGATCCGGCTTTGCCCGCCGGGGCGAGCGAGAGTAGTGAGAATGACGTTAGAGAAAGCCGCAACGCGTCGGGCAGCGAGAGCGAAGCCCGCGCGCATCACCGAGATCGATGGGCTACGCGGCGTCTCTCTCCTGCTGGTGGTGCTCTTCCATCTCTTCGGCAACGGTCGTGTCTCCGGCGGAGTCGATGTCTTCCTGATGATCTCGGGGTTTCTGCTGACGCTCTCGCTGGCCCGTTCTCTCGGCCGGGGCCGGCCGCTCGGCATCGTCGCGCGATGGGCGAGAACCTTCATCCGCCTCACCCCTCCTGCCGCGATCGTGCTCGTCGCCGTCACGATCGCGACGTTCGTGGTCCTGGATCCTCGCGAACAGCTCGGGACGCTCAAAGAAGTCGTTGCGGCCGCGCTCTATATGGAGAACTGGCAGCTCATCAACGCCAACCTCGCCTACGGTGCGGCAGGCGCGTCGACGAGCCCGCTACAACACTTCTGGTCGCTCGCGGTCCAGGCTCAGTTCTTCGTCGTCTTTCCGCTTGTCGCCCTCGCGATCAGCTGGACCGTACGCACCCGCGCCGCTCGAGTACGGGGCCTATGGGCCGTCATCGTCGCGGCAACGTTCGCGTCGTTCGTCTACGCCTGGGCATCGAACGCGGTCGACCCGGCGGCGGCATACTTCAATACCTTCGCTCGTGTATGGGAGCTCGGCTTCGGCGGGCTCGTCGCAGGCCTCTGGATGCGCGGCATCGTTATCCCCGAGAGACTTCGATCGTGGACGGGCTGGGTCGGCCTCGCCATGATCGCGGCGTGCGGCTTCCTGATCGACGGAGGATCTGCGTACCCCGGCCCGCTTGCTCTCATGCCAGTCTCGGGCGCGGCGATCGTGTTGCTCTCATCGGGCGGTTCCGGACGCTTCTCGGCCTCGCGATTCCTCTCGAATCGCGTGCTGGTGCGATTCGACGCGATCTCTTACGGCATGTATCTCTGGCATTGGCCGATTCTCATCTGCTTTCACGCCTTCAGTCAGAACGGCGCCGGTCGCATCTACCCGATCGGTGCGGTGGGGGTGCTCGCGCTCGCCTACATATTGACGATGTTGACCACGTGGGGGTTGCGCCTGCCGTTGCGCGCGGCGGCGAGCCGTGGCTCCGTCGTGCAACTCATCGCCGTAGCCGTCGCGATTCTCGTGGGCGGCGGTCCCGCGGTCGCGAGCGCGGCGCTCATTTCCCTCAGCTCACATGCGGCACTAACGGCCTGCTCGGGGGCGGCGGCATTGGACCCCGCGAAGCCTGAGTGTGCCGATTTCCAGAAGCACCAGAGCTGGATGCCTCCGGCGGGCATCATTCCCCTCGAGGCGACGCGCTCTTCAGATGAGGCGACCCGCTCCGACTGCTGGTCGGCGAATGGCACCGACGAGTTCAACATGTGTTCTCTCGGAGACCCCGACGGCGATCTGCGGATCCTGGCTCTCGGGGACTCGCACATGGCGATGTACACCGATGCCATCGATGAGATCGGTAGGCAGCAGGGATGGAGCATCGAACTGGCCTCGCGCGGGCACTGCCGTTGGATCGACGACGCGGCGAAGGACGTCGACATGACCGACATCCTCGATGCACGCTGCAGTAATTGGCGGGCCCACGCCGAGGAGGTGGTCGAGAGGGGCGGCTACGATGCCATCCTCACCACGAACGCCTCGTTCACGGGCCTCGTGACGCCCGACGGGGTCGATCGCCGCGAATTCGAGACCGAGAACATTCTCAAGGCGTGGTCGAAGCGGCCCGACCCCCAGAACATCCCCATCGTTGTGATCCGCGATAATCCGCGTGTGTTGTCGTCCGTGCAGGAGCCGTGTGTCGGCAACACGGAAGCCCTTCTCGCTGGCGACTGCTCGACGCCGCGCGACGAGGCGATCGCGGAAACGGGCTACGTGCAGGCGATCGAGCGCGATCCAAACGCGCAGATGATCGATCTCAACGACTACATCTGCGGCCCGGACGCCTGTAACCCTGTTGTCGGTGGCGTATACGTGTTTCGCGACAACGCTCATATGACGCGTACCTTCGTGAAGACGCTGATGCCGTATCTCGAGCGTGAATTGGTGCGCGCCCTCGCACGGTGACGGCGGTGTTGGCGCTTCCGCAATATTGCCGGGCACAATGGTCATGTGAGAGAACACGCAGGACCCCTCCGTCGTGATCGCCGCGCAGACCCGTCGCACCGGATCCTGGAGATCGACGGTCTGCGTGGAATCGCACTGACGCTCGTCGTCGTCTTTCACCTCTTCGGTCACGGCCGTGTTTCCGGCGGAGTCGACGTCTTTCTGACCGTCTCGGGTTTTCTGCTCATCATGTCGCTCGGCCGTTCCCTGGTGAACGGCAAGCCCCTCGGCATCGTCGCGCGCTGGGGCCGGACCTTCTCCCGCCTCGCCCCGCCCGCGACGCTCGTACTTCTCGCCGTCACCGTCGCGTCGTTTGTCGTGCTGTCGCCATGGATGCGCGAGCAGAACCTGCTCGAGGTCATCTCGACGGCGTTCTACTTCGAGAACTGGCAACTCGTCGCGACGCAGCTCGCCTACGGCGCGGCAGGGCCCGAAACGAGTCCGCTGCAGCACTTCTGGTCACTCTCGGTCCAGGCACAGTTTTTCATTGGTTTTCCGCTGCTCGTAGGCCTGCTCACGGTGCTCGTGAAGCCGCGTCGCGCACGGGTCACGCTGTTCTGGTCGCTTCTCACCGTCGCGACCCTTGCGTCGTTCCTCTATGCCTGGCATGCCAACACCACAAACCCGCAAGCGGCATACTTCGACACCTTCGCGCGCTTCTGGGAACTCGGGCTCGGCGGGCTCCTAGCGGGCCTCATCACGAACGGCCGCGTCCTGCCGGTCGTGCTACGCCCCGTCGCGGGCTGGCTGGGTCTCGGGATGATCCTCTCGAGCGGGTTCGTCTTCGACGGCGGGGCAGCCTATCCGGGCCCCGCGGCGCTCCTGCCCGTCGGCGGGGCGGCGCTCGTCCTGATGTCCGCCAACGGCGGTCGGTTCTCGCCTACGCCGCTCCTGCGCAGCCGCCCGCTCGTCTTCCTCGACAGCATTTCCTACGGCCTGTACCTGTGGCACTGGCCGATTCTCATCGTGTTCTTCACGATCAACGAGCGCGACGTGCTCGGCTGGCGCGGCGCATGTCTCGTGATGGGCCTCGCGGTCGTCCTTACCCTGATCACGCGCTGGCTCCTGAACCCCGCCATCGCGTGGGCGACGGCGAAGACCGCGAAGCGCGCGCTGGTCTTCGCACTCATCACGATCCTCGTTGCTGCCGCACCCGCAGGGGCGTCCTATGTTGTCGTCGAGGCGCGCGGGACGGGACTGATTCGTGTCGATGAATGCGCCGGCGCGGCAGCGCTGGATCCAGACCGCCCCGAGTGCGCGGACGCGGGGGAGGGCGAGGAGTTCGTGCCCTCGCTCGAGAGTCTCCGCAAGGATGACGCGAATCGTGGCGCCTGCTGGTCCCGGGGAGACGACACAACCGTCAACGTATGCTCGCTCGGAAGCGACGTGCAAGGCGCGAAGCGAATTCTCGCGGTCGGCGACTCGCACAACAACGTCTGGATCGACGTCTACGAGCAGATTGCCGACGCGCATGGCTGGCGAATCGATGCCGCGGGGCGTGCCGGGTGCCAATGGGTCGAGCCGGGAACGCCGGTCTATGGCCAGCCGGAGGACACCGCAGAGGCCTGCCAGCAGTGGCGCGAGGCGATGGACGTGCGCGCTGCGTCGGGCGACTATGACGCGATCATTACGACGGCATCGTCGAAGTCGAGTTTTCGATCACAAGAACCAGGAAAGAGCGACATAGAGGTGCACACCGAGGCGCTCCTCGGCGCCTGGGCCCACCGGTCCGACGAGAGCACGCCAATTATCGTCCTGCGGGACAACCCGGTTTTCCCGCCCGAGTCTCTCGACTGTATCGCCGATCGCGATGCGGTCGATAATGGCGAATGCTCACTTCCTCGCGCCGAGGCACTGCTCGAAACAGGCTTCGATGACGCCGTGGCGCGGACTCCGAACGCGCACATGATCGACCTCAGCGACTACGAGTGCGGAACCGAGCGATGCGACATGGTGGTGGGTGGAGTGATCGTCACGCGCGACGGTGCGCACCTCACCCGCACCTATGCGGCAACCCTTGCCCCCTATCTCGATCGTGCGCTGGCCCAGTTCATCGACTGATCCGACGAAGGGCCCCCGCTGACGCGGAGCTCGATGCCGGAGCGATCGCCGCGCGCTATCCTCAGGGGCGACGCTGCAGTATGCTGACCGCATGTGGAGCGGGCGGAGATTTGTCGGTGTGCTGGTCACGTGCGGTGCGCTGGCCGCGCTATTGAGCTCGTGTGTCGAGGCCAAGGTGAGTATGGATCTCGGCGGCACAACGTGCATCCCCGCGCGTATCGGAGAGCGGGTGGCGTTCGGTGATTCCCTTGAGTTCCCGGAGTCCGCCGCACAGTCGGTCATCCTCGACGAGATCACGATCCCGGGCGTGCCGGGCGTCGAGGCGTACATCCTTCCAATCGTCGACAACACTCGCGCGGGAGCGTTCTCACTGGACGAACCGCTAGACACGTGGCCCGAACGGGTTCCCGTGGAAGGCTATGTGCTCCAGCCCGGCGCGTACGAGAGCGTGGTGGCCGTGTTCCCGCCGCATTCGGACGACATCCCCTTGTCGTCCATGACAGTCCGTTACCACACGCAGAGCGGCCGCACGTTGACGGCTGACAGTGGCTCTCGCGTCACCGTGACGAGCGATCGCTGTGCCTAGAAGCGCTCAGCCGATGGCCTTCTCGAGTTCGGCGGCGAGGTAGGGGCCGAGCGTGGACGCGTAGGTCGCCGTGAGGTGGTGCCCATCGCGGTAGACGACCACGCCTCCGATGACGGCCGGGCATTCGCCGTCGCTGCAGTAGTAGCGGGTGAGATCGATCAGCTGCGCATCGGAGTCGACGAGTACGGCATCTTCTTTCGGGTCGCGCAGCAACGCCTCGTCTTCGTCGCGTACGCACCGTTCCGCGGCCGTGTCCGGATCCTCCGACACGCAGGTCACCGGAGATTCCTCGAACGACGGGTTGTCGCGCAGGGCGATAATCGGCACGTCCTTGTCGGGGCGTTTCGCCCAGGCCTCGGCCAGCGGAAGCGATTCCGACGCAGCGCTGGCATCGGCGAGCACCTCGTCGCGCGTATCGGCGGTTGACGAAGCGTCGAGATCATTCTTCGGGGTGACGCGGTTTGCGATGATGATCGCGTCAACGTGGTCGGCAGAGGTGACATAGTTGTCTGCGGCCTGACGCCAGGCGGTGCAGGCATCCGTCTGTTCCGCTGTCGCCAGCTCGAGCTTTTCCTCGGTCCAGTAGCATCCCGCATGGCCCGCCACGTCGATGCGCCAGCCGAGTTCCTTCGCGGCCGCTTCGTACGCGGGGATCATGGCGTTGTTGTGCGAATCGCCGATCGCGAGCAGATGGCGGCTCGCGTTCTCTGGACCGAAGGAACAGACGTGGAACTCCGGATCGTCCGGCCCCGCCCAGCAATCTGGGCGGTTGCCGTCGTCGGACTCGATATCCGAGAGTGTGGGCACGAGGGGGAGCCCCTCGAGGTCCGGGTTGTCGCAGGGCGCGAGCTCGGGGTCGATGGCTTCGGCGCCGAAGCACTCGGGCTGCTCGTTCACAAGATTCGCCGCGATCTCGGCTGTATGCCGCTCGCTCGCCTGCAATAGCTGCACGGATCCGATCGAGAGCACGAGCACGCATGCCATGCCCGCGGCGCTCCATACCGCGATAGTGCGCGGACGGCGCCCCGCGAGCAACTTCGGCGATGTTCGCACGATGTCTTCCACGTAGCGCGTGGACAGCCAGGCCAGGGCGACGCTCCCGACTCCGATGAGCACCTTGTGCACGGTCGTCAGCGGGATTCCCGTGGCGAATGGCAGCAGGACGATGAACGCCCAGTGCCACAGATAGACGGCATAGGACACACGACCGAGCATCGCGATCGGCGTGAATCGACCGACGTTCGCGAGAAGTGAGGGGGCACCGCCCCAGATCGCCAGCGCTGTGCCTGCGACGGGGAGAAGCGCGGTCGCGCCGGGGAAGGGAGTCGCACCAGAATAAGCCACGACTGACGCAAGGATGAGCGCGACGCCGACGCCCGCGGTGATGTTGCCGCGGACGCGGCTGGTCACCGCGGGGGCGAACGCGAGGAGCGCCCCCGCGCCGAACTCCCACGCTCGGGTGAAGGTCGAGAAATAGGCGGCGCTCGGCGCGGACTGCATCTGCGCGACGCTGAACACGAATGACGCCAACGTTGCCACAGCGATTGAGCCGAGCATGACGCCGCGCCAGGGCAGCCGTCGGAAAACCCACATGGAGGTCACGAGCAGCAATGGAAGCAGCACGTAGAACTGCTCCTCGGCCGAAAGAGTCCAGAAATGCTGCACGGGGGAGGCCAGGTTGTCCGCGGCCAGGTAGTCGACGCTCCCGAGCAGTAGGTGCCAGTTCTGCACGTAGAGCGCCGAAGCGGTGAGATCTCCGAAGAACTGCGGCCAGAGCGCGCTCGGCACCCAGACGAGAGTCGCGAGCCCGACGAGGGCGAGCACGAGCAAGGAAGCCGGCAGAAGCCTCGAGGCACGACGAGCCCAGAACCTACCGAGCGCGATCCGTCCGGTCTTCGCCCGCTCGCGCACGAGATGCGACGTGATCAGGTAACCGCTGATGACGAAGAAGACATCGACGCCGACGAAGCCACCGGTCAGCCGGTTCGGCCATAGGTGATAGAGCATGACGCTCATCACGGCCAGCGCACGAAGCGCCTGAATATCGGAGCGGAAGTCGCGGATCTGCCTGGACGCGGCCCGCATCGGGCGGACGGAAGGGGCGGTCATCACCTCGGGTGCGGTGCTCAGTTGCCGCGCAGCTTGCGGATGATGCGAGCGGGCAGGCCGTCGAGCTTGTTGTTCACGCCGCGGGCGATGCGGGCAGCCTTGCCGCCCGTGCGGGCGTTGATGCTGCGTGCGACGACGCGTGCCGCCGACTCCTGAACGTGCGGACGGCGTGCCTCCCGAAGCTGCTCGCGCAGGCGGGCGGCCTCCGGGTCGACGCGCACGACGCGCTCGTCGAGGTGCTCGTTCTCGCGCAGGTCGGCGAGGTCGGCCTCCTCGCTCGCGCGCCATTCGAAGCCCGCGATCTGCGCGACCACGTCCTCGAGGGTGCGCTCGTCAGTGACATACGGGCGGGCGCGCTCCCGGACCGCCGAGTTCCACACGGTCACGGCCTCGTCGTTACCGTGTCCCGGCGTGAAGTACCGGATCGCGCCGATCCACGGCTTGTCCATCGAGACGTACATCTTCTGCAGGCTCTCACTCGACAGCTCGACCGTGATCGGCATGTCGACGCGGAACGGCGCCGGGAAGACGCTCTCGGGCGTCTGTTCCGCGAAGATCACGCGGTTGTCCGTGCGGAACCACTCCTTGACGAGGTAGAGCTCGTTCATGGGATCGGCGAGCATGCGACGTCGCTCGTCGTGCAATTCCGACCACGGGCCGACGAGCACGACGTGCACATCGGTCTGCGTGTTGTTGAGGATCCGGTCGACCGCGGGGCGCGCGTACTTCGCCGTCTCGGGGGTCACCTCGGTGACGACCTTGATGAGCGGCACCTCCCAGATGCGATTGTCGGCCTTGCGGCGGTAGCGCGGAATCGCCATGCGCTGCGCGAAGTGGACGTCGTTGTGCCAGGCCACCAGCTGGCCCTGGTGCTGAACGGTGCCCGGGCCCATGTGATAGCCGATGGCGTCATGCGCGGGGATGAACACCGCGCCGGCCTGCCAGAGCTGGTAGGCGATCTCGGTGTCCTCGCCGAGGTGCAGGCGCGTGTCCTGGCCGAAGGTGCGGTCGTAGACCGCGCGGGTGACGGTCGCGCAGGCGCCCATATGCGTTGAGTAGTTGCGCCCGTCCGAGGTGTTGAGGTCGTCGGTGTCGCGGTAGATCTGCTTCGACCAGTGCTCGTACAGCGACGAACGGTCGTAATCGTCACCGATCGTGCCGTCCTTGACCTTGTTGTAAACCTCTTCGGGGGTGTAGTCCCACTCCTCGATGAAGGCCTTCTCGCCGATCGTCGCCGCCTCGGGGATGAAGTGGCCCCACTTGGCGTGCTGGCGCACGTTGTCTCGGAACAGGATCATGTCCGAGTCGCACCAGTAGATGATGTCGCCCGTGGTCTCCTTGATGCCGATGTCGGTCGCGTTCGAGCGGCCCCAGCCGTCGCTGACCTCGTGGATGCGGATGAGCCGGGTGTTCTTCGGGATGAACTCGCCCAGCTCGACGGGCTCCTCGCCGCCGCCGTCATCGAGCACCACGACCTCGAGGAGATCCTCCGGGTAGTCCTGCGCGGCGAGCGACGCGAGCGTGTACTCGAGCGTCTTCGACTTATAGGCAGGGATGATGACCGAGACGGTCATCGTCGGCTCCCAGTCGTCCGGCACGGTGCCGTCGAAAACGTCCCGCCAGCGGTTGCGGGAGACAATCGTGGGCGCGGTTTCGCGAGAGGCGGCATCAGTCACGAGGGGAAGTCTAACGAGCCGGCCCATGCCCCGGCTCAGAGAATGCCGCGCGCCCCGGGGACTGTGCGGAAGCGGGCGGATAAACTCGCCGGTATGCCAACCGCGCCCGCCGACTCACGCATCTTCACCTTCCCCGGGTGGCGTGACAACCCCTACGTGCAGATCCTGTCTCAGGAGGTCTCCGACCGCGGTTTTGAGATCGCGGGCCGCCCCGACTTCGACGAGGCGCTGACCGAGCTCACATCGCCGGAGCGCCGCGGCATCATCCACGTGCAGTGGACGAGCCCCGTCACCGAGTGGGCCATCAACGCGAAGGACGCGCGCGTGCGCGCCGACCTCTTCCTCGACGCCCTCTACAGCGCGAAGCAGTGGGGGCGCAAGATCGTCTGGACCGTGCACAACGTGCTCCCGCACGATACCGACTACCCCAAGACGAACCTGTACCTGCAGCAGGGGCTCGCCCGCCTCGCCGACACGATCCACGTGATCTCGCCCCACACCTCCGAACTCGCGTCGGAACATTTCGAGATCCCTGCCGACAAGGTCGTCGTCATCCCGCACTCGAGCTATGACGGCGTCTACGGGCCGGCGGAAGACCGGGCCGCGGCCCGTGAGAAGCTCGGCGCGGATCCCACCGCGACCGCCGCGCTTTTCTTCGGATGGATCCGCCCGTACAAGGGTCTCGAACAGCTCGCGGAGGCCGCAGAGATCGCCACCCGCGGGGGAGCGGATCTCCAGATCCTCCTCGCCGGGCGCCCCCAGGGCGACGTGCAGGCCGTTCTCACAGCGCTCGACGAGGGCGCGACGCCCGTCGTGAAGCACCTGAAGCGCGTCTTCCCGGAAGACGTCGCCACGTGGTTCTCGGCGGCCGACGTGCTCGTGCTGCCGTACCACGCGATCCTCAACTCCGGGAACATGTTCCTCGCCGCCACCTACGGGTTGCCGATCATCCTCCCCGACGCGCCGCACCTCGTCGACGAATACGGCGACCAGGCGTGGATCCGCTTCTTCGACCGTGGCCGGCCGGCCGCGCACATCGCCGAACTGCTCTCCGACCGGTGGTACGCCGAGCCCGCGGCCCGCGAGGCGGCGCTCGAGTTCGCGGCCACGCGCCCGCCCGCAGAGATGAGCGCGCGCTTCGCGTCGCTCATCGATTCGCTCACGTAGGATCCGAAGGCTCCGCGGGTAGCCTGTTGACACCCGTTTCCGCGCCCCTCGATTCAGGAGTACCGAATGCGTCGTGCCCGTAACGCCAGCACCGAGAGCATCATCCGGCGTATCGACACCCCCGAGGCCGCCGAGACTCTCCTCGGCGTCGAGGCGGCGCCCGTTTCGCCGCTGCGCATCGAGATTCCCGATCCGTCGTTGCTGCGCCATCTCGCGCTACCGCGCAACCCCGGCCTGCGCACGACGGCTCTAGAGGTGCGCATCCGGCGATTTGAAGCGCCCTACCCCCGTTGGCGTGGGTCGCTCGGTCAGATCCGCCACCTCGACGGCTACGAACTGAGTTTTGACGCCCCGACGGGCGGTGCGACCGCGACCGTGCGCACCTCGAAGCTCACGTCCGTCGCCGAGATCGCGAACGCACTCATCCCGGTCTTCAGCCCCAACACCCCCTTTGCAGGCGCCGGCTTCCCGCTCGTCGCGCTCGCAGCCGGCGCGGGCGACGACGCCCTCGCGCTCCTCCCGACGCGCTCGGTGCCGCCCGTCGAGGCCATGGTCGGCCGGCTCCAGGGTGTCGGCCTCAGGCGAGCCGATGTCCTCGTCGGCGGCCCCGCGCGCCTCGCCGACGAGCTCGCCACCCACCACATCCCGACCGCCGAGGCGCTTCACGGATCCCCGCGCACCGAGTTGCCCGCGATCGACCTGAACGTGCACAACCCGATTGGCCGCGAGCTGCTCTTCACGCCCTCGCGTCCGGCCCGCCGCCTCATCGTGCTCGGCGGCAGCGCCCGCCTGGTCACGATCGACGGATCCGGTGAACCCATCGAGTTCGACGTGCGTCGCCCTCTTCCGGCTGCGACGGTGCGGCTCCTCCGCGGCGTCGAGAGCGTTTCGCTCGAAGGCCTCACCGAACTGCCCGAAGGTCTCGCGGCCCGCCTCGCCGAGATCGCCGCGACCGACACGATCCTCCACTCCCTCCCCGCCGCGATACAGGTGGCCCCCGAGGCGCTCGCGCCCGAGCTCGTCGACGTGATCCGCCGTCCCTATACGCAGAGCTGGGGCCTCGAGCGCGAGCTTCGCCAGGTCGAGGCACGCCGTATCGCGATGCGTGAACACGCGGGCTACTTCCGCCTCGCCTCCGCTGTCACGGCCAAGACGGGCGAACGCTACCTTCCGAGCGTCAGCGTCATCCTCTCGACCATGCGCAGTGAGCTCATTCCCGGCGTGCTCCAGATGATGGCGAAGCAGACCTACGCCCACTTCGAGGTCATCGTCGTCGTGCACGGCGTGCCCGCGCCCTCGCTCGACGGCGTCGACCTCGATGGCCTGGACTACACGATCGTCGAGGTGCCGGACTCCGTTCTGTTCGGCGCTGCGCTCGCGGAGGGAGTGCGGCGCTCGTCCGGTGACCTCATCACCAAGCTCGACGACGACGACTGGTACAGCGAGCACCACATCTCCGACCTCGTCCTCGCGCACCTCTACTCGCGCGCCGACGTCGTCGGCAAGACCACCGAGTATCTCTACTTCGAAGAAGTCGGTCAGACCGTGCACCGCACGTTCGCAACCGAGCGGTACCACGACCAGCTCGCCGGCGGCGCGATGCTCCTGTCCCGCGCGGCGTTCGACGCGCTCGGCGGCTGGCGGCCCACGCCCAACTCCACCGACCGCTCCGTGCTCATCCGCGTCGAGACGCAGGGCGGCATCGGCTACCGCGTGCAGAGCCTCGGATACATGTACATCCGCCACGCTTCCAAGCACACCTGGGAGCGCACCGCCTCCCAGCTCGTCCAGGGCGCATTCGAGCAGTGGCGCGGGTGGCGCTCGCCCGAGGTCGGTTACTGAGCCTTTTCGGCTCCGCTCGCGGTCCGCTGCCGCTAGTACGCCGCGAGGGCCTCGGTATCGTACGTGAGCGGGGCGGGCGCGGTGTCTGAGGACGGGAACGTCATCGTGAAGGGCTCGGCTGCGTGCGCGGCAATACTCGCGACGTTGGCGGTGCCGTAGGACGTGATGGTGCCCGCCGCGTCGCGCTCGATGACCACGACGTCGACCGAGCTCACGAGGCCGTCCGACGCATTCTCGACGGTTCCGCTGGCCGATGCCTCGCCCCTGTCGACGCTCACCTCGACCGCCGAGACCGACACCGGGTTGCCACCGGGTACCGAGACGGGCTCCCGCATGATCATTCCGTCGACATCCACCGTGACGTTCGCGACCAGTTCGCTGTCGACCACGAAGTCGCCCGTGAACGCATTGGTGCCCGGGTAGATGTCACCGAACTCCGTGCGAGTGTCGATGATCTCGCCGTCGGCGTCGATCGCGTTCACCGTCAGGGTGATGTCGGGATACATGGTGTCGGCGCTCGTGTTGTCGATGAGCACGAGGTACTGCGGAATGGCCGAACGGCCGGATACCGCATAATCCGCGAGGTTCACGTCGCCCTGCATCGCCGCGACCTCATCCTCGTCGGCATATGTGCTGTAGTACGACGAACTCGACAACGCGTCGACGTAACCGAGGCCGCCCGCGAGCGACCCGACGAAGATAAACATCAGCAGGACGAACACGCCCCACAGCAGGCTGATACTCGAGACGATGACCGCCGCGATCGACATGCCCTTGCCGTTCATACGGCGCGCGAGCGCCACGATGCCCAGAATCAGCGCGACGATTGCGAGCGGGACGCCGATGAGTGCCAAGCTCATAACCGCACCGATGATCGAAAGCACGAGCGCCGTGACCGCCATGCCCTTCGAACCCTGCGCCGCCTGTCCGGGGGCGTGGCCGTACGGCACCGGTGCGCCCGAAGGATGGCCTGAGCCGTACGGAGCCGGGCCCCGATAGCCATATCCCGGGTACACGGAGGATCCATAGGGCGCGCCGCCCACACCGGGCGATTGTGCGCCGTATCCGGCGTGGGCGCCCGATGGGGGAGCGTAGGCACCGCTGGGCGGCTGCGCTACGGCGCGGTATGCGGATCCGCCGACCGGCGGCTCGTAGGCCGGACGCTGGCCAGGTGCCGTGCCATACGGCGGCTGGGTCGGACGCGCGGGAGGCGCGATGCGTCCCTCAGGGGGCTGAGGCACCGCGGGAGGCGGCGTGAGCGGCACGACCGGTTCGGGGTCATCCCACACATCGTCGACATCGGGCTGCTCGTTCCACGGGAACGTGGGGTGCTGCGGGTCGTACGGGTTCGAGTTATCGGACATGGTTCCCCCTCACAGGCCTGCTCAGCGCCCCAGGCGCTTCACGACGCGCGCCGGAACGCCCGCGACGACCACATCGTCCGGCACGTCCTCCGTCACGATCGATCCCGCCGCGATGACGGCACCGGACCCGATGGAGACGCCCGCGAGCACCGTCGCGCTCGCGCCGATCCAGGACCCATCGCCCACGGTGATCGGGTCGTGCCGCACGGCACCGGCGCGACGCTCGTGCGGGCCCATGTCGTGGGTGTCGGTCACGAGGCGCACGAACGGGCCGATGTTGACACGATCGCCGATCGTCGTGTGCGGACGCACATAGCAATCGCGATTGATGAACACGTCGGCCCCGATCGTGACCTCGCCCGTGAACTCGCTGCCGCGATAAATACGTGTCGCGGAACCGACCCGGATCGTCGCGGAAACGCCGTGATTGAACACCACGTTGTCATCGATCTTCGCGTCGTCGGCGATTTCCAGCATGACGCTATTGTGCCAGCGGTGCCATGATCTCGAAATTCTGATCGCGTGAGAGCTTCCACGCGTCGCGCATCCCGCGCCAGAGGTTGGTCCAGCCGGTCTTCGTGACCTTGCGCTCGACGAAGCCGAGCCGGATGAGCTCCTTCGCGAAGGTCGCGGCGGTTCCGATGGCGAAGGCGACCGGCCGGTAGTCACCGTGAGCCCGGTAGTAGTGTGCCATGATGCCGCGGTTGCGCATGATGTAGTAGCGGTACATGTCGCTGGACGCGTTGAGATGGCGCGTGCCCATGTCCCACTGCTTGATCTCGCGCGTGCGCTGCAGCACGAACTCGTCGACGATCACGCACGGCTCGTGACGGCTCGCCAGGTAGCCGTAGATCGTGTCGTCCCAGTAGATGAAGAACCGCGGGTCCGGGAGACCCAGCTTCTTCACGAGCGAGCGATGGATGAACATGCCCTCGAAGCAGCCCGAGTTCATCTCGCGGTATCCCGAAGCGTCGAATCCGGCGGGAGCGAACGGGATCGGGATGCCGAGCGACGTCGACACGCGGTACTGCCAGTAGAACTCCGAGCCGTCGTAGTCGTAGCGACGGCCCTGGATGTGGCGGAACCGCGGCGTCCACTTGCCCATGCGGGCGAGTCCGTCCGGCAAGACCTCGACGTCGTCGTCCATGAGCCAGATCCACTCCGAGCCGATCTCGTATGCGGTCTCCATGCCGGCGCTGAACCCGCCCGCGCCGCCCGTGTTCGTCTCGAGGCGCCGGTAGACCAGCTCGGTTCCGAGCTGGTCGCGCAATGACTCCACGACGTCGGTCGTGTCATCGCTCGACGCGTTGTCGATCACGACGACGTGACCCGGCTTCGGATCCATCGTGCCGATCGACGTCAACGCGCGCGCCAGAAGGTTCGAGCGGTTGAACGTCACGATGACGATCGTGGCGCTCGCCGGGTCGAACGGAGCGCTCACTTCTTGGCCTCGAAATCGGTCATCCATTCATTCTCCGCTACGAGCCTCGGCAGAGCCTCACGGTACTCGCGCGCGAGTTTCGGCCACTGCTTCTTCAGCCGACGGTGCAAGCGCACCGAATCGAGCAGCATCTTGCGGAACGTGCTGCGGTCGCGCACGTAGATCTGCTTGCCTGATCCGTCGGCCGCCGACACGAGGGCCGAATCGACGTGCGGCACGCGCCACCATTCGGCGTCCTCCTTGCCGAACTCCACCTCGGGCGTCTCCACGAACTGCGGCGCCGGCTTCGTCAGCAGGTGGCGCAGCAACGACTTCGCGGTAAACAACCGCAGCGTCAGGCCCGTCGGGTTGCCGATGTCGCCGCGCTTTCTCAGCTCGAACACCTGCCGGCCCTTGACGGAGTGCAGCACCTCGTCGGGATCCCTGTGCACGACCGTCTCCGGGTACTTCTTCGCGATCTTGCGCGCGAGAGGCATGCGCGTCGCGAGCGTCTTTCGCATGTGGTCCGGACCGCTCAGGATGTCGCGCAGAGCGAGATTGCGCAACGCCGTCGGGTAGTACTGCATCATCATCAGGTGCTTGAGGTCCACGCGCTGGCTGTGCCGCAGCAGCGTGCCGCCCTCGGGCATGCGCGAGTGCAGGAGGCCCGCCACGATGCGGTTGCGGGCGTGGAAGTAGGCCTGCCAGTCGATCGAATCGTCCTTGCCGACCCACGACACGTGCCACAGCGCGGCGCCCGGCAGGGTGACGGTCGGGAAGCCGTGCTCGCGCGCGCGGACCGAGTATTCGGCGTCGTCCCACTTGATGAACGCGGGCAGAGGCAGGCCCGTCTGCTCGATGACAGCCTTCGGGATGAGGCACATCCACCAGCCGTTGTAGTCGGCGTCCATGCGCATGTGCAACAGCTTCGCCTGACGCAGGTTCTGCTCGCGGAAGTCGTGGGGCATCTGCTCCTGGTAGAGCGTGCGCCACATGAAAGGAGCCTCGTCGACGACCTCGGCCCACGCGTGCAGGCGCGGACGGTCGAGCAGATCGAACATGTGCGCGCCGACGATCACCGGCTTCGTCGCATAGCGGCCGAACACGATCGATCGCCGGATCGACTCCGGCTCGATCTTCACGTCGTCGTCGAGCAGCTGCACGAAGTCGCTCTCGTCGCGCTGCATCGTCTCGTGCATGGCGCGGGCGAAACCGCCGGATCCGCCGAGGTTGCGCTGCGTGATGACCTGAAGAGTCTCTCCGAGCGCCGAGCTCACGGCGGGGAAGGCATCCTGGGCGTCGACCCGGTCGGTTCCCTGGTCAATGAGGAAGATGCGGTCGACGACCTCGAGCACGCCGGGGCTCTTGCTCAGCGCGTCAAGGGTGGAGACGCAGTAGGAGGGCTTGTTGAACGTCGTGATGCCCAGCGACGCCTTGCCCGTGCGGGCCGGCTCCTGCTCGGTCGACCACGTGGCGCCCACGAGATCCACGTCGTCGTCGCCCGCGACGATGTCGAACCAGATCCATCCGCCGTCCGAGAACTGCGTCAGGGCGATGTCGAACGTCGAGGTCGCTTCGCCCGTCACCTCGGCGGTATCGATGCGCTGCTGCACGCCGGATCCGTTGGAGCGGTAGACGAGCACCGTGGCGGATCCCGAAGTGCGCACCTCGAGCGTGACCTGCCGCACGGCGGTCCAATGCTGCCAATACGACGCGGGGAAGGCATTGAAGTAGCTCGCGAGCGAGGTGCGCTCGCCGCCGCGGACCCGCAGGGACTCGCGTGAGATCACATCGGCGATGTGGGCACCGGTCGCGACCCGCACCGGCACGCCGTCGATCGTCGACCACGAATCGGCGTCGAAGTACAGCGGCAGCAGATCGGGATCGCGATCGGTGGGGAAGACCGCGTTCTGCAGAACGAATGCCATGGGAATCTCCGACTCATCTCGCGGGGCGGGGCCTCATGAGCCTACCGGCCGTGCCCCGCGTTCGGCTGGGATCATCGCGGGTGCGAGAGCTGCGGCGGCAGCGGAATCGGCGCGGTCGCGTCGATCGAGGTGCGCCAGGAGCGCTCCTGCCCGGCGCGAACGGCGCAGATGACGAGCAGGAACCAGCCCACGTCGGTCAGCGTGTAGCTCTCGAACACGCTCTCGACGACGAGTGCGACGAGCATGAGCGGCAGCCACGAATACACGACCGAGCGCCGGTCGGCTCCCGCGAGCCATGCCCGGACGAGGGCGAGAGCGGCGAAGGCGCAGAACAGCAGCAGGCCGACCCAGCCGAGCTGCAGCACGACGTCGACATAGGCGTTGAGCGCCGAGTCGTTTTGCGTCTTCACGGTGATGTCGACGATGTTCGTCGGGAACGGATCGCCCTGCCATGACCCGAAGAAGCCCCACCCCGTGACGGGACGCTGGCCGATCCATACCCGGATCGCGGACCAGAGCTCGATGCGCGACGCGAAACCCGACCGGTTCGCGAGGAAGATCGCGATGGGGCGGTGAAGGATCCAGATGGCGAGGATCCCGACGGCGGCGAACGACGCGATCGCGGCGTTGACGCGTCGGCGGCCGGGCCGCGGGGCGCGGCGTGCGAATGAGAGCAGGATCACAGCAATCGCGACGAAGCTGGCGACGATGAGCGCCACCGGCGATCCGGAGAACACGGCGAGGAGCGTCGCGAGGACGATCGAGAACACGGTGACCTGGCGGGGCACGCTGCGCGCCCGCCACTCGATGATGAACGTGATGAGGGCGATGACGGCGACGAAGCCCAGCAGGTTTCGCGAACCGAAGAGGCCCTGAACGGGGCCGCCGAACGCGATCAGGCCCTTGACGCCGAGCCGTTCCATCGGGGCGTCGAAGATGATGCCCGAGAGCACTTCGATAGCGAGCGACGCCGAGAGGAGCCAGCGCAGCACATCGCCCACCGCGCGCACGATCTGCAGCGTGTCGCGGATGTGCGCCACCGTAATCGCCACGGTCGTCCACGCCGCGAGCGTCAGCCACGACGACAGCGCCCTCCCGTGCGCGCCTTCGAGCGCCCATGCGAACGAGATGAGGGCCCAGGCGACGAACGCCACGAGCGAGGTCGGCGCGAAGCCGATGATGGAGAGCTCCTCCCGCCGGAGCATCAGCACTCCCACGCCGAGGGCCGCGAGCCCCGTGAGCACCGTCGCGAGGGTCACGGTACCCGCGACGCGATCGATGGCCGTCGCGAGAAAGGCCGCCGCGATGGCAGTGAGAGCGTATGCGCGGGCGAACGCCGCCGACCGCAACAGGTCAGGCAGCGACGTCGGCACGCGCATGGCGCTCATGCCCGCGAACCGATCTCCGCATCGCGATCGGGAAACGTGACGGCAGGCACGAGACGTAGCTTCGCGATGAACATCGTGGCGAGCATCCAGCCCCACAGCATCATCGGGTTCGACTCCGTGAGGCCCTGCGTGAGCAGCGCCCATAGCACGAGCAGCGGAACGAGCGAGAGCGGCGAGAAGGGGGACGGAGAACCGTCGGGACCGAGGCGCGGCGCGTCGACCGCGAAGAACCAGGCGCGCCACACGGCCGAGCCGTAGACGAGCGCGAGCACGACGACGCCGAGCGCGCCCAACTGCAGGAAGACGTCGAGCCACATGTTGTGCGCCTCGAACACCGTGATGTCGTGGTCGATGATCCATCCGTCGAAGGCCGCATCCCACGGCACCCAGGGGGACGAGAAGCCGTTGCCGAAGACCGGGCGCTCCTGCGCGCGCTCGAGGACCGCGGCCCAGATGTCGTTGCGGCCCGTGAGGCCGCCCGAGCGCCCGAGGAGCGCGGCGATCTTCTCGAAGAAGAGCACCCCGGCGGCGATCGCGGCCGCCGCGAGCGCCGAGAACACGAGATAGACGTTGCGACGGCCGCGCGCCGTGCGCGCGCGCCGCGTCGTGAGGGCGATGGCGGAGACACCCGCGACGACGACGAGGGCGACGAACGTCGTCGCGGATCCGGCGCGAACGAACATCCACGCCGCGAGCACAACCCACAGCGAGCGCGCGACGAGCTTCGTGACCGTCACACGGCCCTTCACCCCGACCCAGAGGCGAACGGCGAAGACGATGATCGCGAGGAGCATGAGCATCCCCAGCAGATTCGAGTTGCCGACCATGCCCTGGATTCGGTCGCCCACCAGGAACGAGTCGAAGATATTGCCGCGCACCCAGTACCAGTGCGGATCCGGCTTGCCGTCGTATTCGGTCGCGAAGAAGTTCGGCATGATCGGGTGTCGGACAACGAGCGCCACCCATGCTTCGAACACGAATGAGCCGCCGACGATCCAGCGCAGCGCGACCTCGAGACAGCGGACGATGTCCGTCCACGAGAGCATGTCGGCGAAGAAGATGCCCTGCATCGTGAAGCCGGCCAGCACGCCCGCCGTCATGATGCTCGCCGCGGGCCACGCCGACCACAGCGTTGAGACCAGCGCCAACGCCACATAGACGAGCGCGATCCAGGGCAGGCGCTCCCAGCGCAGACGGCGGTCGAGGGAGCGTCGCGCGAGGCTCGGTATCCAGATGGCGAGGCTCGCCACGACGATGCCGCCCACTAGGATCGCGGCGCCCGCCGCGCCGAGCAGGTTGAACCACCAGGAATAGGCGAGCGCACTCATCATCACGAAGATGGAGTAGGCGCGCAGCGCCTGATGCGCAGAACTCTCCCGCTCGGGTGCCCGGACGCGATCGGTCACGGGATACTTCGTCGCCTGCGCCATACGAACAGCCTAATCTCGCCAGGCCTCCGGAATCTCTTAGGGTGTGTCTCCTCATCTGAGCCGTCGCGAGCATGGCCGCGGGTGGGTACCTCGCGAGGCGGAGGAGGGAGGCGCACCCATGGTGCGGTGACCGACGACAACGAAGACGAGGCGCGTGCACGCGGCCAGCGCAGTAGGCGATTGGTGGGGAGACACACCCTAGGCTGAGGGCATGCTTCTCGGCCTCACCAATGCACCGCGTCCGTTCGACTGGGGATCCACGACCCTCATCGCCCACCTCGAGGGCCGCCCCGAGGCGCCCGCTCCCGAGGCCGAAGTGTGGTTCGGTGACCACTCGTCCGACCCTGCGGATCTCGCCGACGGCCGCACGCTCGACGCCGTTCTCGGCGACGCGAAGCTTCCCTACTTGCTGAAGATCCTCGCCGCAACGAAGTCGCTGTCGATCCAGGCCCACCCGACGCGCGCGCAGGCGATCGAAGGCTTCGCGGCCGAGCGCTCGCTGCCGGAGGGTGCGCCCCACAACTACGCCGACGACAACCACAAGCCCGAGATGATCGTCGCCCTCAGCGACGAGTTCGTGGCCCTGTGCGGGCTGCGCGACGTCGCCGCGACCCGCCGACTCCTCGGATCGCTCGGATCCGCAGCCGGGCCGCTGCTCGAACGCGTGACCGACGACGATGCGCTCGCGGAGGCCGTCGGCTGGCTGCTCTCGGGCGATGCCCAGAGCGTCGTCGACGCGATCATCGCGGCGCTCGGCGACGCGAACTCCGACGAGTTCTCGGCCGACATCGCGAATGCGCGCCGCAACGCCGCCGAGTTCCCCGGAGACCCGGGCGTCGTCGTCGGGCTGCTCATGAATCTCATGACGCTGCGGGCGGGGGAAGCGCTGTTCCTGCGCGCCGGGCAGCTGCACGCCTATCAGTCGGGCCTCGGCATCGAGATCATGGCGGCCAGCGACAACGTCATGCGCGGCGGTCTCACGCCCAAGCACATCGACGTCGCAGAGCTCATGCGCGTTCTCGAGCGCCGCTCGGGCGCCGTCGCGCTGGTCGAGCCGCGTCCGGTGACGGAGGGCGTGATCGAGTATCCCGTTCCCGTCGATGATTTCCGTTTGTGGCGTGGCGCGGCGAATTTCGACGGTGTAACGATTGCGCCGTCATTGCCCGCGATCGTGCTCTGCACGGCGGGGGCGATCACGGTGCGAGGGGATCGCGACTCCCTTGATCTTATTCCTGGTCAGGCTGCATTTATCGATGGCAATGAGAATTCGCTCGCAGTGCTCGGCGAAGGGGAGTTCTTCGTCGCCCAGCCGGGCGTCTGAGACACGCCGATCGCGGTCAAACCTTCAAGAGCCGCATGAGGCCTCTACTATCTGCGACTTGATATTCACGAATCACACGGGTGTAATTACCCAGGTAGGGCGTTCGAACGGACGCCATGCCTAAGGGGGAGAGACACCATGACCGCATCGCAGTACCAGACCGAGGCACCGGCTGACTGGTTCGTCGACCCCGCCGAACTCGGTGTGCCGGGCGTGGTCGGGGCGGACGCGGCGGATGAAGGAGTGCTCGGATGGCAGAGCGAAGCGCTCTGCGCCCAAACCGATCCCGAGGCGTTCTTCCCGGAGAAGGGCGGCTCGACTCGCGACGCCAAGCGGATCTGCGAGTCGTGCGACGTCCGCGCGCAGTGTCTCGAGTACGCCCTCGCCAACGACGAGCGCTTCGGTATCTGGGGTGGGCTGAGTGAGCGCGAACGCCGCCGCCTCAAGAAGGAAATGCAGCAAGCCTCCTGAGCGCGCACACCGAGGCGGCGACATCGCCGCGCGTGTCAGTGAGCGGGCACATGGGTTGCCCGACATAGGCTGGGCAGGTCATGCCCGCGCCAGTTCATGCAGTGCTCGTCGCCCGCTCGTCCACCGCGGCAGCGGCCCGTCTTGAGCGCGCCCTCGAGGCAATCCGAGCCCAGTCCCAGCCCGTCGCCTCGCTCGCGATCGTCGTCCGAGGCGATCCCGAGCCGTTGAAGGCGGCCGCGGCCGCCGCGCACGCAAGCCGCGTCATCGCGGCCTCCGAGCGGACGAGCTTCGCGGGTGCCGTGGAAATGGCGCTCGGCGACGTGCCCGAGGGGCACGTCTGGCTGCTCGACGACGACTCGGTTCCCGAGCCCGGAACGCTCGCAAAGCTGGCTTCGGCGCTGGAGCGCCAGCCGTCTGTCGCGATCGCAGCGCCCAAGGTGGTGCGCGCCGGCGACCGTCGGCGGATCGAGTCGTTCGGCGTGACAATGACGACCACCGGCCGAACGATCGAGCTCGCACACGGCGAATACGACCAGGGCCAGCACGACCGCGACGATGACGTGCTGGGCGCCGACATCCGCGGCATGCTGCTCCGTGCCGATGTCGCGATGGCGCTCGTGCCCGATCGGGCCATGCTGGGCGCCGACGAGGGCCTCGACATGGGGGTGCGCGCCCGCCTCGGCGGACGCCGCGTCAGCCTCGTACCCGACGCCCGCATCGCCGTGTGGCCGCCGCGGCAGACCGCGCTGCGCCGCGACTACACGCGTCGCGTCGCGCAGCTGCACCGGCGTCTCGCCTATGCCTCGCCACTGACCCTCGTGCCGAAGTGGCTCGGGCTCTTGCCGCTCGCGGTGTGGGCGACGGTACTCGCGCTTCTCGCGAAGAGGCCCGGTCGCGTGGCGCCGGAGTGGATGGCGAGCGTCACGGCGCTCGTGCGCTTCGGATCCATCGCTCGCTCGCGCCGCCGCCTACGGCAGTTCCGCACCGGATCCTGGTCTCAGGTCGACGCCCTGCGCCTCGGCTCCGTGCAGCTCCGTGAGCGCCAACAGGCATCCGAGGATCCGCGGCGCGACAACCCCGATCGGCTGGAGTTCTTCTCGGGCGGGGGAGCCTGGGCCGTGCTGGGCGGTCTGATCGTGAGCGTGGCGGCCTTCGTCGCGCTCCTCACCTGGCCGGCGATGGCGGGGGGCGCGCTGCTGCCGCTGCGCCAGAGCGTCGCCGGGCTGTGGCGCGACGCTCTCTGGGGCGTGCGCCCCGAGGGGCTCGCCGAGGTCGGCCCGGCGGATCCTTTCGGCGCCGTCGCTGCGCTGCTCGGCACGCTCTGGCCCGGCGGGCCGAGCTACGCGCTCGTGCTGCTCTGGCTGCTCGCGACCCCGCTGTCGATCCTCGGCGCCTGGTTCGCCGCGACGCGCTTCACGGCGCGCCCCGTGGCGCGCATCGCTCTGGCCGTCCTGTGGGGCGTCGCTCCTCCGCTGTGGGACGCCCTCGCGCAGGGCCGCTCCGCCGCCGTGCTCGTGCACGTGCTGCTTCCGTGGCTGCTCTTCGCGGGCGTGGCCGCGCACCGGTCCTGGACGACGTCCGGTGCGGCCTCGATCCTGCTCGCCGGTGTGCTCGCCTGCGCGCCGTCGCTCGCGCCAGCCATCGGCCTCGTATGGCTCATCGGCCTGATCGTGGCGATCAGCGCCCGACGCCGTCGCATCATGCACGTCGTCTGGGTCGTCATCCCGACGATCGTCATGTTCGCGCCGCTCGCCGCGCGCCAGTTCTCGCGAGGCACGCCCTGGGCGCTGTTCGCGGATCCGGACGCCGCTGCGTTCGCTCACGGCTCGGCCGCCGCCGTTGCGGCCGGCGTGATCAACCCCGACGCCTGGGCGGGCCTGTTCTCGGACATGGGGCTCGGTTGGACGGCCGTGTGGTGGGCGCCGCTCCTGCTCGCCCCGATCGCCGTGCTCGCGCTCTTCGCTCCCGCGACGCGCAAGACGGCGTTCGCGGTCGTGGCGATCGTTCTCGCGGCCGCGGGCAGCGCGACCGCCGTCGTCGATCTCGGTGCCCGTCTCGCGGTATCCGAAGGGGTCCGCGTTGCGGTCTGGCCCGGATCCGCGCTCAGCCTCGCGTGGCTCGGGGCCACCGTCGCCTGCGCGATCGCGATCGACGGCGTGCGCCGCGGCCGCCGCCCGCTCGTAGCGGTCCTCATCGTCTGCGCGGCGCTCGCGATCGTGCCTCAAGCGACGGCGCTCCATCGCGGAGATACACCCCTGCATTCCGGTAGCGACAGCACGCTGCCCGCGTACGTCTCGGCGCAGGCGCGCGCCGACGGCGACGTCGGGACGCTGATTCTCACGCCCCTCGCCGACGGCAGCGTTGCTGCCAAGGTCGTGTGGGGCACGAGCGAGACCCTCGGCGGATCCTCGACGCTCGAGCGCACCGCCGTCGATGTCAGCGACGATGACGTGGCGATCTCGCGACTCGCGGGCGCCATCGTCTCCGGCACCTCCTCGACCGTCGTCGACGAGGTGCGTGAGGCCGGCCTCACGTTCGTCCTCCTGCGCGAGCAGGACGCCCCGGGCACCGAGCAGCGCGTCATAGCGCTCACGGCGCAGGCCTCGATGGATCAGCGTGCCGGCTTCGCCCGCGTCGGCGAGACCCCGCACGGTGTGCTCTGGAGTGTCGAGGACTCACCGTCTCCGCGTTCCGGCATGAACGCCGGTGAGACGACGACGGCGTGGTTCGCGGGCCTCGCACAGGGCATCATCCTGCTCGTCGCCCTGCTGCTCGCGATCCCCACCCGCCGCACGCGCGATCAGGCCCGCCAGAAGCCGCGTCTGATCGGTCCGCAGACAGAACCGCGAGAGGAGCGCACGCGATGAGCACGCGCACGATCGTCCGCACCGCCGTCGGCAGCATCGTCGGCATCGCCCTCGCCGGATCCGCTGTCCTCGTCGGCTCGGGAACGGTACCGGGGATAGGGCCGGCCGGCTGGGACACGTCCACCGACGCACCCCACGTGACCGTCACGCCGCCGCCCGCCGCAACGGTCCTCGCGTGCGACGGACCGCTCGTCGGGCTCGGCCTCGACGCGACCGATGCGTCCGGGCTGACCGCGATCGGCAACTTCGAGCTCACGATCGGATCCGGCGACGGAACCGAGCCCGAGCGCGCCGACGACCTCGATCTCGCGGGCGTCGGATCGGCGACGATCCTCACGCAGCAGCCCGACGGCGATCAGGCCCGTTCCGTCGTGGGGGCCGGATCCGCCATGGTCGATGATGTCGCCGCCGTCGGCTATGCCATCTCGTCGTGCCGCCCGGGCAGTCCCGAGGCCTGGATCCCCGGCGCCAGCGGTCAGACCGGCGTGAGCGATATCGTCGTCATCGGCAATGCCTCGGACGTTCCCGCTACCGTCTCCCTCGACGTCTACGGCGTCGAGGGGCGTACTACCCCGGCCGGAGGCGAGTTCGCCGTTCCGCCGCACGGCCAGCGCGCGGTCCCCGTCGCGGGGATCGCCGGAGGCGAGCAGAACCCCGTCATCCGCGTCACCAGCCGTAACGCTCCCGTGCGCGTGACGATGCAGTCGACCACGACCTCCGGTCTCACGCAGCAGGGCATCGACCTCGAAGAGGCGACGCTGCCGATGACGACCGCCGTCGTGCCGCGGGTGCGCGTGACGAGATCCACCGCGACGGGAGGCTCCGCCGCAACGACCGTGCAGCTCATGGGTACGACCGCTCGCAGCGGCGATGTCGCGGTGAGCGTCGTCGACGAAGCCGACGGCGACGTCGTGGCGGAGACGACGATCGAGATGACGCCCGAGGTTCCCGTCACGGCGGCGTTCGACTCGCTGCCCGAGGGCAGCTACGCCGTGCGGATGACGGGCGACGTGCCCTTCGTGTCGGCGGTGCGCCAGAGCGCCGGGAACGACTACGCCTGGTACACGCCGGGCGAGCCCCTCTCGGGCGAATCGATCGTCGCGGCGCCCGCGGGCAACGACGGCATGATCGCGTTCAGCTTCGCGTCGTTCGAGGACGCTGCCACAGTGACGGTGACACCCGTCGACGGGGGAGACGGCGTGAACCTCGACCTCGGGTCGCGTCGCTCGGGGACCCTCGTGGTCGAGGATCAGCGCAGCTACCGGATCGAGATCGACGGCGGGTCCGTCGTCGGCGCCGTCGGCACGAGCGACGACGGCCGCATCGGCAGTTTCTCGATCGCGCCGGACCCGGCGCAGCCGGATCCGATCGTCGTCACGCCGTAGACGCTGGTCGGAAGGACTCGTGCCGGAGCACCGTCCATCCGGTCGGCACCGACAGGCGGTCGGCGTGCAACGCGCACAGGTCGTGCGCGTGCGGGTCGTCGCCTGCGCCCAGCGGGCCGAGTGCGACCATGCGGCCTTCGTAGTCGAAGGTCAGGGTGGCGACCGCCTCGCGGCTGCAGGAGACCTTCGAGCAGATTCGTTCCGTCACGAAGACGAGCTTAGGGGCTGCGCCGATGGGCACCTATCGGCGCAACGTCCTAGGCTGAAGACATGAAGTGGACGTCTCGCGCGCGCCGTGAACGGCAGGAAACGCCGAAGCCCCGTTCGGCTCGCCACGGGCGGCATGGCCGCGTCGGGCGTAGCGCGCTCACGAAGCCGCCGCTGCCGGCGATCGGTTCGCGATACGACCGCTTCAACATGGTCTTCCTCGCGGCGGTGGACGCGCTTCGCCACGAATGGCCCGAGCTGAAGGACGTGCGCTTCGAGCTGGGGGCGCTACCGGTCGGCGACGCGGGCGAGCGCGTGCCGCGCTGGACCGTCGATCGTAAGAACGACGTCATCATCGTGCACCGCATCGTCGTCGAGCGACTCGACAAGGCACACGGGCAGACCCTGGGTCGCACCGACGAGTTCCATCGGCGCCTGCTCATCGAGAACGCCGTGTTCGGGGGCGCCGCCGAGTACCTCGGCCGCGACCCCTACGACCTCGGCGCGGATCCGTTCCACGGATCCTGACCCGCGAGGAGCGTCGTCCGCGCGTGCTCCGCGCGCAGCATGCGGCGCTCGCGCTGCCGCCGCACGGCGGCGACGCCCTGCAGGAGCGTTTCCGCCGGCACCGGCGGCAGCGGCGTGACGTACGGGGCCACATCGCTCGCGAGCTCCGCGGCGATGCGAGCGCGGGCCGCCGGGGAGAGCTTCGCGGATCCGGACGCGAACCGGGACACCTGCGCGTCGAGCCGGTCGGGGAGCCGCGCCACGTCCGCGATCGCCGCCCAGGCGGTGAGCGAATCCGGAACGCCGGGTGACGGATCCGGTAGCCGCGTGCGGCGGGCCCGCTCGCTGTACGTGCCCGCGACGAGGTCGCCGAGGCGCTGGGCCCGCGGGGTGAACATTCCGACGATGAGGGCGACGCCGCCGAACGACATGTAGATCTCGAGCACACCCAGGAGACCGCGGATGAATGCGTGCCGGAATCCGATCGCGCCGCCGTCGCTTCGCACGATGCGGCCACCCGCAGCGAGCCTGCCGAGGCTGCGGCCGCGTGTGAGTGTCTCCACCGTGATCGGCACGACAGCGAAGCAGATGACGAGTACGACGATCGAGAAGATCCGGTAGGTGCCCTCGTCGAGCACGCCCGCGCTGAGGAGCGAGCCCGCGCCGAACACCGCGAGCGCGAGATAGACGATCCATCCGAGGAGAGCGTCGATCAGACCGCCCAGCAGCCGCAGGCCGAGCCCCAGGGGCTGTCGGTCGAGGGCGACGGCCTCGCCCGTGAGGACCTCGTCCTCGGCGACGAGCGGGCGCGGGCCGGAGATCGACATGCCTCCCAGTTAACCAGAGGCCGCGGGGCACGGTCGCTGCGGGGCCGTCTATCGGCGCAACCTCTAAGCTGGGAGGCGATGAACCTCGACGCGATGATCGACGAGCGGCGGGCCGAGTGGGAGCGCCTCGACGTTCTCGCGCGCCGCAAGCATCTGACGGGTGCCGAGACCGACGAGTTCGTGCACCTCTACCGCGCCGCATCGTCGGATCTCGCCGGGATCAAGACCTCCGTGGGACGCTCGCCGGTGGCCGACCACCTGTCGGGGATCCTCTCGCGGGCGCGCCTGAAGATCACCGGTGCCCCCGAGAACGTGATGCGCCAGGTGCCGCGCTTCTTCGCCCGACAGCTGCCGGCGGCGCTGTACCGGATCCGCTGGCTCACCCTCGCCGTCACGGGGGTCTTCGTCGCGATCGTCGCGCTGGTCGCCTGGTGGATGCAGCAGGATCCCGCGTACATGGCGGCGATGGGCGATGAGACCTCGCTCAAGAACTACGCGGAGAACGAATTCGCGGACTACTACAGCGAACACCCCGAGTCGGTGTTCGCCGGCATGGTGTGGTCGAACAACGCGTGGATCGCCGCGCAGACGGTCATGTTCGGCATCACCGGCATCTGGCCCGTCTACACGATCATGCAGAACGCCGTGGGGCTGGGCACCTCCGCGGCCGTCATGAACTGGTACGGCCACGGTGACGACTTCATCCTGCTGATCCTGCCGCACGGCCTGCTCGAGATGACGAGCATCTTCGTCGCGGGCGCCGCCGGACTCCGGATCTTCTGGGCGTGGATCGCGCCCGGCCCCCGCACTCGCGGATCCGCCCTCGCGGCCGAGGGGCGTGCGCTCGCGACCGTCGTGGTCGGACTCATCCTCTCGCTCGCCGTGTCGGGCGTGATCGAGGGCTTTGTGACGCGCCAGGAATGGCACCCGGCGATCAAGATCGGCATCGGCGCGCTCGCGCTCGCGGCGTTCCTGTTCTACATGCTGGTGATCGGCGGACGTGCAGCCCGCGACGGTGAAACAGGCGACCTCACGGAATACGAAGCCGGCACCACTCGCCTCGTCGCCGGGTAAGGGCTACTCGCAGGCGTCGCAGATCGCGCGGAAGGTGACGGCGGCCTCGACGATGCGCATGCCGTGGGTATCGCTCGGGGTGAGGCACGGGGCCTCACCGATCACACAGTCGACGTCCTCGACTCGGCCGCACACGATGCACTGCACGTGGTGGTGGTTGTCGCCGCGCGCGAGCTCGTAGAGGGCGCTCGTGGCCCCGGGCAGGCTCACGCGCTGCGCGATGCGGGCCGCGGTGAGGTCGTTGACGATGCCGTGCACCGTCTGCAGGGCGATGCCGGGGATCTGGCGCTGCACCATCTCGTGCAGCACGTCGACGGCGGCGTGGGCGCTCTGCGAGAGCGCCTCGAGCACGGCCACCCGTTGTGAGGTCACGCGGAGCCCCGCGGTACGCAGGCGCGTCGGGGCGTCGACGGGGGCGTGCGCGTGGCTCATGGGGTCAGTCTATCTTGTTCTGAATGATTCGGATCTGGGGCGGACAGGCCTGCCCGCGAAGGCGTGATTTGTCAACGACTGTCGGAGAGCGTATCGTAATGGGAAAGCGTTTACCGACGCGATCGACGACGATTCAAGGAACACAATGACGTCACCCGAAGTAACGAGCACCGCCGCCCCGACGAAGAAGGGACAGGGAGGGCGCGCCGCCCTGAGCGGCTGGCTCGGCAGCACCCTCGAGTACTACGACTTCTCGATCTATGCGTCGGCCGCGGCGCTGGTCTTCCCGACGGTGTTCTTCCCGTCGACGAACCCCGCGATCGCGATCATCGCATCGCTCGCCACCTACGGCGTCGGCTACGTCGCGCGCCCACTGGGCGCGTTCGTTCTCGGCCACTTCGGCGACCGCCACGGCCGCAAGAAGCTGCTCGTGTTCGCGATGCTGCTCATGGGCATCTCGACCTTCCTCGTCGGTTGTCTGCCGAGCTACTCGCAGGTGGGCCTGCTCGCGCCGGCACTTCTGGTGGTGCTGCGCCTCATCCAGGGCTTCGCCGTGTCGGGCGAACTGGGCGGTGCGACGACGATGATCGCCGAGCATGCCGACAAGAACAAGCGCGGCCTGCTCATGAGCTTCGCTCTGCAAGGAACCCAGTTCGGCAGCATCCTCGCCCAGGCGAGCTTCATCCCGCTGTCGCACTTCCTCTCGCACGAGGACCTCATCTCGTGGGGTTGGCGTATCCCGTTCTTCCTCAGCTCGGTCGTCGTGGTCGTCGCCCTCATCATTCGCTCGAAGCTCGACGAGACTCCCGTCTTTGCCGAGAAGCAGGGCGAGAAGGGCCGCATGCCCATCGTCGAGCTGTTCCGCACCTCGGGCGGCGCGCTCTTCCGCGCGGTGCTCATGGGAATGGCGAACGTTATCGGCACCACCGTCGTCGTCTTCGGCACGACCTATGCCACGCAGGAGGCCTACGGCGTCGGGATGGACGCTGACGTCTATCTGTGGATCCCCGTCGTGGCGAACATCGCCGCGATCATCCTGATTCCGGTCTTCGGCCTGCTGTCGGACAAGATCGGCCGTCGTCCGTTCCTCATCCTCGGCCCACTCGTCGGCGGACTGGTCGCCGTGCCGTACCTGTTCGTCGTCGAGGCTCACAACATCGGCCTCACGGTGCTCCTCGCGATCCTCAGCTTCGGCATCATGTACCAGATGTTCAACGCGACCTACGCGAGCTTCTTCCAGGAGATGTTCCCGACCGAGACCCGCGTGACGGGCTTCGCACTCTCGCAGAACATCGCCCTGTTCATCACGGGACTTATGCCGTCGCTGTTCGCGATCATCGCCCCGCCGTCGAGTGGCAATGTTCCGCTCACGATTGGCCTCGTCACCTGCGTCTTGTGTGTTGCTTCGTCGGCCGCCGCGTTCTTCTCGAAGGAGACGGCCAACACAGACATCGCGTAACGCGTTGTTCCCCACGAGGGCCGGGTCACGTTATCGTGGCCCGGCCCTCGCAGCGTTACAGCCTGCCGGCCTTCTTCAGAGCCAGATACCGGTCGGCGATGCGCGGCGGCAGGGCTTCCGGGGTGTCGGCGAGGGCCTCCGCGCCCGCGCGGCTCATCGCCCGCGCGACGAGCGCCGCGTCGGCGACGGTCGCCTCGGCCGCGGCGGCTCGGTACAGCTCCGTGACCGATCCGCCAGCGCGCGCCGCTTCGCCGAGCGCCGCGTCCGTGACGGTGCCGACGAGCACGCTCGTGGATCCGCCGGGCAGTGCCGCGAGGCGCGTCAGGAAGCCGCGGGACGCACCCACCGACTCCTGAGCCGTGAGGATCACGACGAGGCTCGGCCGCTTCGCGAGGCGGCGGGCCTCGGCGAAGGCGCGATCCCAATCGGTGTCGATCAGCTGAGCCTCGACGCCCGCCAGGGCATCCGAGATCTCGGGCAGCAGACGAGGGCCGTCGACGCCCGTGACCCGGGCGCGCACGACGCGGTCGAAGGCGAGCAGGTGCACGTGGTCACCGGCCCGGCTCGCGAGCGCCGCAAGCAGCATGGCCGCCTCGAAGCTCGCGTCGAGGCGTGTCTCGTCGCCCACGCGCGCCGCGGCGGTTCGCCCCGTATCGACGATGATCGTCACGTGCCGGTCCCGCTCGGGACGCCACGTGCGCAGCATCGTCGAGGTCGAGCGGGCCGTCGCGCGCCAGTCGATCGACCGCACGTCGTCGCCGCGCACGTACTCGCGGAGCGAGTCGAACTCGGTGCCGCGACCGCGCACCTGCAGAGACGTGGATCCGTCGAGCTCGCGCAGCCGCTGCACGCGGCTCGCGAGATGCCGCCGCGCGCGGAACGGCGGCAGGATCCGGATCGCGGCGGGGGAGGAGAGCGCACGCTGGCGGCCCGCGAAGCCGAGCGGACCGAGCGTGCGGACCGCGACGAACTCGCTCCGCAGCTCACCGCGGCGTCGTGGTGCGAGCGGCACCGTGACGGTGCGCGATTCGCGCGCGGGGATTGTGACGGCGTAGCGCTCGCCCGCGGATCCGGCAGTCGGCTGCCAGCCGTCGCGCACCCGCGCGCGGACCGTCCGCTCGCCCGTGTTGATCAGCTGCAGGCGGGTGGCGACGGCGTCGCCGAGCTTTGCGCGTGCCGGAACGTCGCGCGAGATCTTGATCGAGTCGGGACGCGGCGAGCCGAGCACGTCGATCAACACGACCGCGGCGATGAGCAGGATCCAGATCGCGAGCACCGCCCACGGGCTCGCGCCGGCCGCGCCGAGCACCACGAGGGGCACGACGCCCGCCGCGAGCAGGAGGGGGAGTCGGCCGGTGACGTACATCAGCGCGGGACGGGGGTCGTCTGAACGACGCTCCCGAGGATCTGGTCGGTCGTGACGCCCTCGATCTCGGCATCGGGGCGCAGCTGGATGCGGTGGCGCCACACGGGCACGAGCATCGCCTGCACGTGGTCGGGCGTGATGGCGGGATAGCCGCCGAGCCAGGCCCAGGCCTTCGCCGCCGCGAGCAGGGCCGCGGCCGCGCGGGGGCTCGCGCCGACCTCGACCGACGCCGCGTCGCGCGTCGCGCGCGCGAGGTCGACGATATAGGCGAGCACGTCGTCGGTCGCGCTCACGGCGTCCACCGATGCCTGCGCCGCGAGGATGTCGGCGGGCGACATGGCCGGGCGGATCGCATCGAGCTCGCGCGGGCGGAAGCCGTCGGCGTGCCGGCGCAGCACGGCGACCTCGTCCTCCCGCTCCGGCACGCGGATCGTGAGCTTCAGCAGGAATCGGTCGAGCTGCGCCTCGGGGAGCGTGTAGGTCCCCTCGTGCTCGATGGGGTTCTGCGTCGCGCACACAAGGAACGGATCGGGCAGCGGGCGGCTCACGCCGTCGGTCGACACCTGGCGCTCCTCCATCGCCTCGAGCAGCGCCGACTGCGTCTTCGGGGGCGTGCGGTTGATCTCGTCCGCGAGCAGCACGTTCGTGAAGACGGGGCCTTCGCGGAACTCGAAGCCGCCGCCCGAGCCGTCGTAGATCATCGATCCCGATACGTCACCGGGCATGAGGTCGGGCGTGAACTGCACGCGCTTGGTGTCGAGCCCGAGCGCCCTGCTGAAGCTGCGCACCAGCAGGGTCTTCGCGACGCCGGGCACGCCTTCGAGCAGGGCGTGACCGCGCGCGAGCAGCGCGATCAGCAGGCCGGATACGGCGCCGTCCTGCCCGACGACGGCCTTGCCGACCTCGGCGCGTACGGCGAGCGTCGCCTGCCGGAGGCGCTCGGTCTCGGGGGTGTCGTGAGGAATCGTGGGCTCGGTCATCGTGAGCGTCCTTCCCAGGGGGCTGAGGCGTCGAGCGCGGCCTCGATCTCGCGCAGACGCGCGCCGAGGTCGGCCAGGTGGGTGTCGTCGGCGGGCGTCGCGGTGAGGATCTCGTGGATCCCGCGCGGATCGCCGCGGGTTCGTGCCGCGATCGCGGCCGCGAGGGCGTCGGGATCCGCGTCGGTCGAGAGGCCGACGCGCCTCGCCATGCGCGACGCCGCGCCGGCGCGGAGCGCGTCGTAGGCATGGGCGGCGTCGAGACCGTCGCGGTAGAGGCGCGCGCGGCCCTCGAGTGTCTCGGCGGCGCGGACCGTGACGGGCAGGTTCTCGGCGACGAGAGGGCCGAAGCGTCGGCCGCGCCAGACGGCCGCGGCGACGGCGACGAGGCCCGCGAGCAGGATCACGGGGGTGACCCAGGTAGGCACGAGGTCGCCGAGGGTCTCGGCGCCGCCCGTGAGGTCGGCGCCCGACGGCGAGTACCAGACGATGGATCCGGTCCGGCCCAGCAGGCCGAGCGCGAGCGCCGCGTGCCCCGCCTCGGAGAGGTGTTCGTTCGTGACGACGGTGAGTCCGTCGAGGGCGAAGACGGTGCCGTCGGTGATGAGGGCGTAGCCGCCCGCCGTCGGGTAGCAGCCGTCACCGGCATCGGTGTCATATGCCTCGCCGGGAATGATCTCGCCGGCGTTCGCCGCTTCGGGAATGTCGCATGCCGGGTCCACTGGGGAACCGTCGCCGGAACCGGCGAAGCCGATGCCCGGGAAAAACTCGTCGAGTGCGGCGAAGTCGGCGCGGAGGATCACCGTGCGCGCGGCGCGGTCGGCGAGGCGTCGCAGCTCGTCGGGGTCTAGACGCGTTGCGTCGGTGACGACGAGTACGGAGTCGCCGCCCGCCATCTCGCCCGCGTCTGCTGCCGAGTCGGTCGCTTCCACCCGCGTGCCCTGCTGCTCGAGCAACGCGGCAAGGGCGCGCGCGCCGTCATAGCGCGGGCTCTCGATCGACAGGGGCTCGGGCTGGGTGTGATCGAAGCGCAGGGTCGCGAGCAGCGAGCCGATCACGAGGACGATGGCCGCGATGCCCACCCACGACCAGACGCGGCGCCGCAGCGAGACGTGTGGGCGCTCCTCCTGTTGCGCGGTGGCGATGAGACTCATGCGAATGCCGCCCGCGCCGTGACCGCAGGCTTCGTGGCAGAGATCCGTGTGTCGAGCGCCTCGAGGGCGCGGGCCGCGTCAGCCGATCCGTGCCGCCGCAGGTATCGCACGTCGTCGAAGAGCGCAGCCGAGCGCACGAGCTCGTCCGCGGCATCGGGGAAGAAGCTTCGGGCCTCGTCTGCGAGGGTGCGCGCCGTCATTCCCGGCGGGGCATGCAGGATCCCGCGCTCGTCGAGCCCGCGCGCGATCGCGCGGAAGCGCAGGACGATCGCTTCATCCCACTCGCCGGCGCGTGAGGCGGCGTCGGCGAGTGCCCGCAGCTCGGAAGCCGAGGCGGTGTCGTCGTCGAACACTGCCGCCGACGCGGCCGTGCGCGCGCGGTGCTCGCCTCGCGGGCGGCCCCAGATGACGAAGGCGAGAACGACGCCGCCGAGTACGATCGCCACGATGACGACCGCCCAGACAGGGCTGAACTGGCCCCCGGACAGGTTGGGGTTCAACAGATCCGAGATGAACTCGCCGATCTGCTGAGCGACCTTGTCGAAGAGCGTCGGCTCGGTCGCCTGGTAGACGGCCTTGCTGAGTTCCTCCTCCGCCCGTTCTCGGGCCTCGTCCGGATCGGGAAGCGCGGCGAACGAGATCATACGGGCGGCGCCGGAGGCTGCTGTCGCACGGACGGATCCGCGGGGCGCGGGGGCACCGCATAGTCGGGCTGCAGCGCCGGGTCGAAACCGGCGGGATCGGCGGGCGGCGGCGCGTACTGACCGTAGGCGGGGTACTGCGGGTAGGCGGGGTACTGCGGAGTCTGCGGCTGCGGGGCGGCATACGGCGACGGCTGCGCTCCCTCGAGGAACGTGTACGGATCCTCCGTCTCACCCTGCGACTCGACGTAGCGCCGCATGCGCAGGTCGATGCCCTCGTCGCGCATGCGCGCGTCGATATAGGTGAGCACCCCGCCCGCGCCCGTGACGATCGTCATGATCGACGAGATCACGAAGGACAGGACCGAGGTGAGGCCGAGCACGATGAAGCCCATCACCGCCGCGGCACCGCTCGTCGGGTCGCCCTCGCCGAACGGCACGATCGTCGACATGATGAGCGGCGTGAACAACGACAGCACGCTCGAGATCACTCCCGCCGCGATGTTCGTGACGAGGTAGAGCAGCGCCGCTACGCCGAACGTCGGCCAGAAGCGGCCGCGCGTGAGGGTCCACGAGCGGACGATGGCGCGGAAGGGACGCACGCCTTCGAGCACGATCGCGGAGGGGGCGAGGAACAGCTTCGTGCCGATCCAGGCGTATACGACGATCGCGCCGAGCAGCTCAAGGAGCAGCAGCACGACGAAGAACACCCAGGTGACGGGGGTGTTCGCGAGCCCCAGCAGAACGAGAGGGACGGCCAGCACGGCTACGACGACGAAGACCGCGAGGCTGAGCAGGAGCGAGTAGCCGAAGAGGCGCCAGAACGCCGGACGCACGCGCTGCCAGAGTCGGCCGAAGGGGGCCTTCTCGGCGAGCGCGGCGTGCGCCACCTCCGCGATCACGACGCCCTGCGCGATCGTGGTGACGGCGGCCAGGGCGAAGGTCAACACGAGCCCACCGATCGCGGTTATCCCGGTCGCGCCCCACATGAGTTCGGTGAACTCCGGCGACGACGGATCCACCGTGTCGGTGCGCGAGTAGGCGAAGAACGACAGACCGAAGATGGCGGCGAGGTACAGAGTCATCGCGAGCGTCTGCACGCCGACGACGAACAGCAGGAGCACCTTGGGGTTGCCGCGAAGCGCCGCGAACGATCGGCCCATGATGGTGCCGAAGCCGTAGGGATACAGGGGGACGAGGCCCTGCCGAGCGGCGGGAGCCCAGCCGGGGGCGGTGGTGTTCGTCACGATGGATCCTCCTTGCCACCCCATCGTTCCATACCCCGCGTGCCGCAGGCCCGCTCACGGGCCCGTCCACTTAGACTGGGGCGCATGACAGGTCGCATTCTCGTGGTGGACGACGACACCGCCCTCGCCGAGATGATCGGCATCGTGCTCACGGGCGACGGCTTCGAGACGTCGTTCTGCGCGGACGGTGCCCTGGCGATCGATGCGTGGCGCGTGCAGAAGCCCGATCTGGTGCTGCTCGACCTCATGCTGCCGGGCAAGGACGGCATCGCGATCTGCCGCGAGATCCGCGAGGAGTCGGGCGTGCCCATCATCATGCTGACGGCGCGCTCCGACACGACCGATGTGGTGTCGGGCCTCGAGGCGGGCGCGGACGATTACATGGTCAAGCCCTTCAACCCGAAGGAGCTTGTGGCGCGCATCCGCACCCGCCTGCGCCCCCTGTCGCCCGAGGGCGGAAAGACACTTCGCGTCGCCGACGTCGAGATCGACGTCGTTGCGCACGAGGTGCGCCGCGGCGGTGAGACAATCGCGCTGACGCCGCTCGAGTTCGAGTTGCTCGTCGCGCTCGCGTCGAAACCGCAGCAGGTGTTCACCCGCGAGCAGCTTCTCGAGCAGGTGTGGGGCTATCACTACAAGGCCGACACGCGACTCGTCAACGTGCACGTGCAGCGCCTGCGTTCGAAGGTCGAACTCGACCCGGACAACCCCCGAGTCGTGATGACGGTGCGCGGCGTCGGATACCGCGCCGGCGCAACGGCGTAATGTCCGGAACGCTCGGCGGACGACTGCTGAGCCTCGCCCGCCGCCCCATGCGGGCATGGCGGCACTCGTTGCTGTTCCGGACCGTCGTGATCGCGGCGGGCGCGACGACGGTGGCGATCGTCATCGGCACCGTCTGGGCGACGCTCGCGATCCAGTCCGACCTGTTCGACGCCCGTAAGGATCAGGTCCTCGCGGAGACGAAGCGCGCCGTCGACTTCACGCAGACGTCGGTGAACCAGCAGCCCACGGCGACCGACCGTGCGGCGATTCAGCAGCTCGGCAACTCGATGCTCCGCAACCTCGCGGCGTCGAGCTCGACCGACCTCATCCTGGGCTTCCCGATCGCCGAGGTGTCGACGCCCGACATTCCGTCGGCGTTCAACATTTACAACATCCCCCTCGCCGAGCCCATGCTGACCGACGGGCTGCGGGAGCAGGTGCGCACACGCCCCGAGACCCAGTGGTACCAGTCGATCGCCCTGCCCGGCGTCGACAATCGTCCGGTGCCGGGCATCGTTGTCGGACAGCAGCTCGAGATGCCGAACGTCGGTTTCTACGAGGTCTACCTCGCCTATCCCCTCGACGATGTCGCAGAGACCGTGCGGTTCGTCCAGGGTGCGCTGTGGGCCATGGGCCTCGCGCTCGTCGTCATCGTCGGCGGAATCGTCTGGCTCGTCATGCGGTCGATCGCGACGCCCGTCTCGGACGTGTCGCGTGCGAGCGCGCGCCTGGCCGCGGGCGACCTTTCCGCGCGCCTTGAGGTCACGGGCGAGAACGAGCTGGCGACGCTCGCCCGCGCGTTCAACAGGATGGCGGACAGTCTCGAGAATCAGATCCGGGAGCTCGCCGAACTCTCGCTCGTACAACAGCGATTCGTGTCGGATGTCTCGCACGAGCTGCGCACGCCGCTCACGACGATTCGCCTCGCCGCTGGTGTGCTGCACGGCGAGCGCGAGGGTTTCGATCCGATCACGGCGCGCTCGGCCGAGCTGCTCTACGACCAGGTCGCCCGCTTCGAGGTGCTGCTCGCCGACCTGCTCGAGATCAGCCGCTACGACGCCGGATCCGTCGAGCTCTCGCTCGAGGAGATCAGCATGAGCGACGTCGCCGAGCAAGTCGCCGAGGCGCTGCGCCAGGTCGCGTGGGAGCACGACACGGAGCTCCATTTCACGGGCGCCGTCGGCGATGACGTGATCCCGATGGATCCGCGCCGCGTGCGCCGGATCCTGCGCAATCTCGTGGGCAACGCGATCGAGCACGGCGAGGAGCACCCCATCGACATCACCGTCGCGCAGAACGAGACGGCCGTCGCCGTCGGCGTGCGCGACCGCGGCCTCGGGATGCGGCCCGAGCACGCGGCCCGTGTGTTCGACCGCTTCTGGCGCGCGGACCCGTCGCGCAAGCGCACCCTCGGCGGATCCGGGCTCGGGCTTGCGATCGCCCTCGGCGATGCGAAGCTGCACGGCGGCACGATCGAGGTGTGGTCGGAGCTCGGCGTCGGCACGCACTTCGTCGTGACACTGCCGCGAGGCGAGCAGACGATCATCGAGCCGCCGATCCGGCTCGAACCCCTGGAACGGATTGCACCCGCGGACGGCAGCGCGGCAGGAAGCTCGACCCGCGAGACCCTCGTCGTGATGCATGAGCCGGAGGACGACGCATGAAGCGCGCGCTGACCCTCATCGCCCTCGCCACGAGCCTCATGGGGCTGGCGGCCTGCACGAGTCTGCCCACGAGCGGCAGCTACCAGCCCGGTCTCGGCACCGCCACCGTCGAGCAGAACGCCCGCTGGCAGTTCAACCCCAATGGCCCGGCCGACGGGGCGAGCCCCGCCGATATCGTGCTCGGGTTCCTCGACGCGGGGGAGAGCCCCATCGACGATTGGGAGATCGCCCGCGAGTTCCTGACGCCCGAGGCCGCCGTAGCCTGGGAGCCGAACGCGCGCGTCACGATCGACGACGTCGACGAGCGCGATGTGAGCGATCTCGTCCCGGCCGACGGCAGTGGCGACGAGGGCGAAGTCAGCATGCGCGTGGCGGCGGTCGCCTCCGTCGATGAGACGGGCCTGTACACGGTCGAGGAGCAGGAGCACGCGGCTCGCTCGCTCGACTTCGAACTCGTCAAGACGGACGGCGAGTGGCGCATCTCGTCGGCGCCCGACGGGATCGTCGTGCAGAGCGGAAACTTCCCGAACATCTTCCTGCCGCAGACGCTCATGTTCTCGGGGCTGGACGACCACCTCGTGCCCGATGTGCGCTGGTTCCCCGACGTGGTCCTCCCCGTCGACCGCGCGCTTCACGAGCTCATCAACGGCGGGCCCGCACCGTGGCTCGACGGAGCCGTGACGAGCGCGTTCGACGGCGTTCGTCTCGAAGGCGTGCAGATCAGCGAGGGAATTGTCACGGTCGACCTGTCGAGCGACGCAGCCGAAGCATCGGGCGCGGAACGAGCACGCATGCAGACGCAGATCGAGCGCACCCTCGCCCCGATGAACATTGGGACCGTGCGCATGATGGTGGACGGCTCCCGCCTCACGGGCCCTGCCGACACTGTCGCCGACGTGCAGCCCGACGCTCGTGCCATCGTCATGACGAAGGACGACTTCGGATACTTGGCGGGCGGCGAGGTCGAGCGCATCTCTGGTCTGAGCGAGGCGATCCGGGAACGTTTCGCGCCCGAGAACGAGCAGAACAACTCCGATCCCGCGACGTCGATCTCCGTCGCGCCCGACCTCAGCGCGGCGGCCGTGCAGACCGAGAGCGGTGTCCTGTGGCGGATCGACGCCGAGACCGCCGCCTTCAACCCGCTGACGTTCCAGAGCGGGTGGCTCGCCCCCTCACTCGACCCCTTCGGCTACGTGTGGTCGGAGCGCAACGGCGATGATGACCGCCTCTGGGCCTGGGGCGAGGCCGCGGATCCGATCGCCGTCACGAGCGAGCTGGCTCTGACCGACATTACCTCGATGGCCGTGTCGCGCGACGGCGCGCGGATCGCCGTCATCGGCCACCGCGACGACCAGCCGGTGCTCGTCGTCGCGGCGATCCGCCGCGACGATTCGGGTGCTCCGATCGCCGTCGAGGGCATTCAGGGAGTGAGCCAGCTCGAAGCCGACGGCACCGACGTCGCCTGGGTCTCGCCCACGATCGTCGCCGCCTCGATGTCGGGGGACGGACGCACCCTCGTGCGCGAACAGCAGGTCGGCGGCACATCCGAGCGGCTGACCGCGTCTTTCACGTCGACGTCGCTGACCTACGGCAACGAGAAGCAGCGCGAGCGCCTTCTCGCCGACAACGGCGCGCTCTACATCCGATACCAGCGCACCTGGCAGCAGGCGGGCAGCGACGTGGTCGTGTTGGCGACGCAGGTCGGCGCCCCCGAGGTCGCGCCTGAACCGCAGCCATAACGATCCACAGGGTCGCGGTTGGTGGCTTTTTGCCCACAGGCCTGCCGCCCGGCTCGGCGCGGCGGCACGATGACGTCATGGATTCACGGATCATGCGCGCGGTCGCCGGTGCGCTTGCCCTCCTCGTCCCCGTCTCCTGCGCCGGTTGCGGCGAGGACGGGTCGGCTCTGTGCGCGCGTTGCGCCGCCGCTCTCGCCCCGAGCGTACGGCGGGTGGAGCTCGGATCCTCCCCGTTCGCGGTGTTCTCGGGGCTCGAGTACGAACGTGCGGCCGCACGAGCGATTCGTGAGCTCAAACAGCGCGGCCGCACCGGGCTGGCACGGTGGCTCGCCCCGGCGTTGCGGGCGGCGCTCGTCGCCGCGGCGGGCGCCGAGCGCGGCCTCGCGGCGGTTCCGGTGCCCCAGGGGCGCCGGTCCGCCCGCGCCCGCGGGTATCGCGTCGTCGAGCTGCTGCTGCGCCGTGCCGGCGCGGATCCGTTGCGAGCGCTCGCCTGGCGACGCCAGATCGCCGACCAGCGTGGCCTCGATAGGGCAGGGCGCAGGCGCAACCTCGACGGTGCGCTCGTCGCTCGGATCCACCCCGGCACGCGCGTCGTCATCGTCGACGATGTCCTCACGACGGGCGCGACCCTGCTCGAGGCGAGGCGTGCGCTGGAGGAGGCAGGGGCCGTGGTCGTCGCGGCGGCGACGCTCGCGGCCACGCCCAAACGGCTTCCCTGAACGGTCCGTGACACGCCCGTAAATTTCTTTCTGAGAAAAGGATGACAGACGGTGAATCTGGCAATACGGTGGGGTCAAGAAAGCGACATGGTTCGCTCACTCCGGGCGAACCGGAATGGGAGGCAAAGATGGACACGAGCATCGTCGGTGTGGGTGTCAGCGTCACCGAGCGGTTCCGTACCGTTGTTGACGAGAAGGTCGCGCGAGTGCAGACGCTCGCACCCCGAGCAGACTCCCTCGATGTCAAGGTGACCCAATCCGCCCACCACCGCGGCCGGGTCGAAGAGACCAAGGTGGAACTCACCGTCACCGGAAAGGGCAAGGTCGCCCGAGCCGAGGCACGCGCCGAGGACAAGTTCCAGGCGTTCGAAGAAGCACTCGACAAGCTGACGAACCAGCTGCGCCGGGTCAAGGACAAGAGGGTCACGGATCGCCAGCGCCCGCACGGCGCGCATCTCGAGAAGGGCACCGGATCCCTCGAAGGCATCGACATCACCCCCGTCGACGCCGATACCCTCCACGCTGTCGCCACCGGCACTATCCCGGTGCAGCAGGAGGAAGAGACGGAAGAGGATTACTCGCCCGTCGTTATTCGTACGAAGACGTTCGAGCCCGAGTGGCTCACGGTCTCGCAGGCCGTCGACAAGATGGAGCTCGTCGGGCACGACTTCTTCCTCTTCATCGACGCGAAGACCGACCGTCCGAGCGTGGTGTACCGCCGCCGTGGATGGGACTACGGCGTGATCGAACTCGAGACCGAGGCTCCGCCGCAGGTCGAGCAGGCCGCCTGACCGAGAGAATGGGGCGGGGCCGCGGGAGGATCCTCCCGCGGCCCCGCCTTTTCGTGCGGCCGCTTACTCCGACTTCTCGATGCTCGCGGTGAGGAAGGGCCCGGCGAGCGGATAACCCGCGACGTCGTCGGACGCGATGATCACGCGAGGTTCGAGGAAGAGCCACTCGCTCGCCGCCTCTGTCGCCGCCGTGAGATCGATCAAGCGCAAGAGCTCCGCCTGCTCCGCCTCGTTCGATAGCGCCTCGGCCTGCTCGGCCCAGCCCGTCACGTCGGGGTTGCCGTAGCTCCACCAGCGGCCCGGATCGCCGAGGCCCGCGACGCGGTGATCGCCCGACACCGTGCCGAGCGCGAGAGTGAAGTCGCGCCGCTGTTCGACACGTTCGCGCCACTCGGCAACGGGGATCCGCTCGACACTCGCGGAGATGCCCGCCCTGATCAACTGCTCCGCGATGAGGTCTGCGGCGTTCGCGAGGGGACCGTCCGCGACGACGATCGGGGCCGCGACCGATCCGGCGAGCCCCGCTTCCGCGAGCAGCCCGCCCACCGCCTCCGGGTCGAAAGGGTCGAGCTCGGAGAGGTCCTCGTGCCACGGTTCGGTGGGCAGCGCCATCGATGCGATGGGG
>Ga0164243_10000579_pt1 | contig 66188 bp, 60 predicted proteins | sample OricompcompostOP_FD_108781 | JGI IMG/M metagenome (GOLD analysis project Ga0164243, IMG submission 108781) | Organic Plus compost microbial communities from Emeryville, California, USA - Original compost - Organic plus compost (OP) | ecosystem: Engineered > Solid waste > Mixed feedstock >... | reverse complement strand
GTTTCAGGCGATCACGACTGGTCGTTCTGGGTGATCACCGAGGGCATCGCGGCGTGATCGGCATGGGCTGGGTGCTGTTGACGTCGCGCGCCGACCAGAAGGCGCTGCGCTGGGCGCTCGGCCCTCATCGTCGGACGGTGGGCGCTGCGGACGATGGCGGGCACGCTCGCCGAGTTCATCGTGCGCGGTGGGGACGGACGCTCGGCGGCGCCCGAGTGCTCGGAGGCGCGATCGAGCACGTGTTCAGCTGGTGCGCGGTGGGGACGGACGTTCGCGGCGGCGCTCGGGTGCTCGGAGGCGCGATCGAGCACGTGTTCAGCTGGCGCGCGGCGGACGTCCCAGCAGGGGCATGCGGACGGGCGCTTGCACTCGCGCTCGGGACTCGGAGCGGCGATCGAGCATGTGTGCCCGCTGCGTCCGACCGACGTCGCTGCCGGGGCAACGAACGGCTGCGCTTCGAGCTCGGGGTCCGCTGCCGCTGGGCGTGTCCGAGGCCTGGAACGTGGTGGCCAGCGGCACTGGATGGCGCGCTCGAGCGTGTCGCAGCAGGAGCATGTGTGTTCGCTGCGTCCGACTGACGTCGTGGCCGGGACAAGGAATGGCTGCGCTTCGAGCTCGGGGTCCGCTGCCGCTGGCCGTGTCCGGGCCTGGAACGTGGTGGCCAGCGGCACTGGACGGCGCGCTCGAGCGTGTCGCAACAGGAGCATGTGTGTTCGCTGCGTCCGACTGACGTCGTGGCCGGGACAAGGAACGGCTGCGCTTCGAGCTCGGGGTCCGCTGCCGCTGGGCGTGTCTGGGACCTGGAACGTGGTGGCCAGCGGCGTCGGGACCGGCCCGCTCGATCATGTCCCAGCGGGACGATGGGGGACGGACGTCTGCGCTCGCGCTCGGAACCCGCAGCGGCGATCGAGCACGTGTGCCCCCTGCGTTCGGCGGAAGTCCCGCTGGGACCAGGAACGGCGGCGCTTCGGGCTCGGGTTCCTGCACCTCGGTTGCGTGTCCCCGCTGGGACACGTGATCCCGCCGTTCGACGACGGACCCTCCGCGTCCGACGTCGCACGAGGTCTTGGCAGGACGTACGCGCGGTAGCTCACGCCTTGTTGGCGCAGTCGCACGAGCCCGCGCACCGGCATGCGGGGCAGGTGCAGGACGGGCCGCACGCGCAGCTCGCGTCCGAGGGGGTCACGCATCCACACCGATCGGCGGTGGTCGGCGGAGGGGTGCAGCGGCAGGCGTTCGAGGTCTGGGGCTGGCTCGTCACGAGGATCTCGCTTCGTGTCCGGCGCGCTCCATCGCGCGCGTTCGACACCACGACGCACGTGCCGGCAGGTCATTACACCGGTTCCCGTCGACCCGGCTTCCGGCGGCAGGGCAGGCGGTCCCCGCGGTGGCGCGGCCGGTCGAACGCCGCGCTCGAGGTCGAAGGACGCCGTCGCCATCCGTGATGACAGCGTTCGCACACTGCGCCGCGCACGCGCGGGTCGCCCGCGATGCATGGCCCAACGCACGGGCTGTGGCGTGTCGTGGTGCGCCGTCGTCACGTGCGCACGCCGCGCCCGTGCTCGCGTCGCGCAGCGCGCCATGCGTCGCGATCGCGAAACCACGGCCGGCGTTCTGCATGTCGCGAAGCGTGCAGACGGTGGACCGGGGCTTCGCGCGTGGCCTCCTCGGTGCATCAGATGGATTCACACAGCCAAGGAAGATGACCATGCGAGTTCTACGAATGAGTCCCATCGTGCTTGTGATCGGGCTGGTCGTGTCCTGCGCGACCGCGCCGAAGTCGCCATCCGGGCGCCAGGAGCTCGTGCAGGCGGCCAATGACACGCTCACGCAGATGACGCGGCGCGATCCCGGCCTGCGCAACCTGCTGCAGCAGTCCGCCGGGTACGCCGTGTTCCCGTCCATCGGCAAGGGCGGGCTTGTCATCGGCGGTGCGCACGGACGTGGCGTGCTCTTCCAGCAGGGGCGCCCCGTCGGCTGGGTGCAGCTGAGCCAGGCGTCGCTCGGCGCCCTCGCCGGTGGGCAGACGTTCTCGCAGCTGATCGTGTTCCGCACGCCGCGGGCGCTGCAGGACATCAAGGATGGGCAGTACACGCTCGCCGGCGATGTCTCGGCGGTCGCGCTGTCCGCGGGCGCAGCCGCCCAGGCGAACTTCGTGAACGGCGCCGCCGTGTTCATCCTGCCGCAAGGTGGCCTCATGGCCGAGGTCTCCGTGAGTGGCCAGCGGATCTCGTTCCAGCCAGCTGGCTGAGGCCACGCCGCCACGCCGCTGCGCGCTTTCGGCCGCCTTGCGCGCTCGCGGCCGTCGCGGACCGTGCCGCGCGTTGCTTGAGAGAGGGCCGCGGCTCTTCGTGTCTCGTTCTCGCCATCGGCGTCTGTCACGCGCACGTGAAACCCGGCGCCGCGACCGAGCCAACACGTGCCCGCGCGATGGCGGGTGGCGCCAGCAACCCCGGAGCGGCGCGACCGAACCGACGTGCGTGCGGGTGATGCCCGTCGCTGAAACGGCGAGGCAGGCGTCCACGTGGCTGCCCACTGGCGCGCTCGACTCGATCGGAGCGCTGCCGGGACGACGTCGACGAGCTCGGCGGCGCGACAGGGACGCACGCGTGACATGCGTAATGGCACCGCGCGCTCGATGTCGATCGTGGGCGGCGCTGCCGGGACGGCGTCGACGAGCTCGGCGGCACGACAGGGACGCACGCGTGCAATGCGTGTGGTGGCGCCCGTCTCGCTGGAGAGGCAACGCAGGAGCCGGACGGCTCCGCTGAGCTCACATCTCGATCCCGACGGCACCTGTCACCTGACGCGCGGAGCGGCGAGGCCGGACGACGAGCGCTCGGCCCGAGGTGGCGCCCGTTCTCTCGAGAGACAACCAGGAGCCGGGCGGCTCCGCTGACTCAGGTCTCGAGCCCGATGGCCCGTAGCCTGACGCGCGGAGCGGCGAGGCCGGACGACGAGCGCTCGGCCCACGTGACACGCCCGCGCGTCGAGGCGCGATGCGGTGGAGCTGCGCGGCCCGCTCGATCCCGACGCCGCGACAGGGCGACGTGTGCGGGCGTCCGCGTGGGGTGGCCGGCGGAGGCGAGCGTGCGGGCACGGTGACGCTCGTGACGCCCGAGCGCCGAGGCGCGAGATCAGGAGGCGCGCCGTCTCCGTTCGCTCGCGCGAGATCCCGATGACGCGCGGGGCCTGCGAGCCTGATCGTGCGCGACGTGGAGGAGCGTGCTGCTCGTGACGCCCGGGCGCCGAGGGGCGAGGTCAGGAGGCGCGCCGTCTCCGTTCGCTCGCGCCAGATCCCGATGACGCGCGGGGCCTGCGAGCCTGGAGCGCGCGCGACGTGGAGGAGCGTGCTGCCCGTGACGCCCGAGCGCCGAGGGGCGAGGTCAGGAGGCGCGCCGTCTCCGTTCACTCGCGCCAGATCCCGATGACGCGCGGGTCCCGCGAGCCTGATCGTGCGCGACGTGGAGGAGCGTGCTGCCCGTCACGCCCGGGCGCCGAGGCGCGAGATCAGGAGGCGCGCCGTCTCCGTTCGCTCGCGCCAGATCCCGATGACGCGCGGGGCCCGCGAGCCTGATCGTGCGCGACGTGGAGGAGCGTGCTGCCCGTGACGCCCGGGCGCCGAGGGGCGAGGTCAGGCGGCGCGCCGTCCGCGTTCACTCGCGCCAGATCCCGATGACGCGCGGGGCCTGCGAGCCTGGATCGCGCGCGACGTGAACGAGCGTGCTGCCCGTGAAGCCCGGGCGCCGGGTCTCGATCCGGAGGATCGTGTAGCCGTCGCGAGCCTGCGCTGCGGTGAACGGCGCGCTGCAGCTCCGGGCGCCTTGTGAGGACACGACGCGGGGAGTGCCGAGCTTCCGGCCCGCGCGATCGTGGCTCGTGACGACGTAGCGGGTCTGCGGGCCGTCGGTGGACAGGCCGTACGCGAGCAGCAGATCGACGAAGCAGATCGTGGGGCCCTGGCCGGTTTGCACGACCTCGAAGCCGTCGAGCGGGTTCACGAGCAGGAAGGCGTGCCGCGCCGTCGCGCGCTGTCGCGCGACCAACGTGTTCGTCAGGTAGTCGACGGCGCGCGGATCGGACATCCTCAGCGACTCGACGAGCGCGCGGAGCTGCTCGGGGGTGAAGCGCATGAGGATCTTCGCGCCCCAGAACCGGTCGAACCGATCGGCCGTGAGGAACGGTGTGTACGCCGGCGTGTGCGGCTTCCACGCGCCGGGATCGTAGGTCTCGGCCTCGTACAGGGCGACCCCGCGCTCGCGCGGCACCGGCCGGTTCTCCCACGGGCGGGGCAAGAAGCCGAGGAAGACCAGCGAGCCCCACATCTTCGCGAAGTCGACGTTGTACTCGTGGCCGGCGCGCGGGTCGTACGAGATCGTGCCGCGCGCTCCGAGGCTCTTGCCGAAGTCGAGGAAGTAGTGCTTCACGTAGTGCCGCTGCGGGTCGGCAGGGTCGGTGACCCAGACGTCGAGGGAGTTGTCCTCCTTGATGTCGACGTGATCGAGCCACGCGAAGATCGGCAGCGCGCCGCGCAGATCGCGCCGGAGCTCGTGCGGGATCCGATCGTTCGGGTCGTCGGGGCGCACGCCCTCGGACGGGTGCCCCCCGAGCAGGGTGCCCTCGAGCAGGAGCGAGGCCATGCCGCGCAGCTGTCCGTCGGGCTCGACCTCGAGGCGCCCGAGGTAGTGCGCGAGGTCGGCCTGCGTCATCGGTCGCTCCTTGCCGGTCCTGTCCTCGAGGACGGCATCCTCCGCGAGCCGCAGATCGGACGGGCGCAGGAACACGAGGTGGTCCTCGGGGACGTTGTAGCCGCTCGCCCACAGCAGCCGGTTCACGATGACGTGCGCGGTGGTCTCGATCTCGGGGAACCCGCGCCGGTCGAACTTCAGGAGGAAGCGCTCGCCGCGCGCGTCGGACATGATGAAGCCGACCGACTCGCCGGTGGTCTTCGTCGAGTGGATCGTCCACGGCTTGTGCGGTTCGGGGCTTCCGACCTCGGTCGGTCCGGCGATGAGCTCCTCGGTGGTGAGGTCGCGCTTGCCGATCCGGTTCGTGAACCAGGTCGAGTCCGGCACCTCGTCGAGCGCGTTGATGCCGAGCGCGCGCGGTCTCCCGTGTAGCTCGAGCGCCCGCGTGATCCGGCGGTGGAACGTACCGTCGAAGAAGTACAGGGCGCGGACCAGCTCGCGCTCGGCGGGTGGGTTCGGCACGTCGCGCCGGTCGTCGACCACCTCGACCGGCGGTGCGTTGCTGTAGCGGACCTCCGGCACGGAAGATCGCGCGCACGAGACGAGCGAGAAGGCTGTGAGGATCGAGATCGAGGTCTTCTTCATCGCCGCTCCACACGTGGTGTCACTTCGAAGAAGGGATCGAGGTACAGGTTCACGAACACGCCCCCGTCGATCGACGACGCCAGGCTCACGCGAGCTCCGAACGCGGACTTCGTGTGACCCTCGAGGGCGATGCCGTAGCCGACGCGCAGGTCGTCGAGCGTGAGGTCGTCGAGGCCGGAGTAGACGCGGCCGGCGTCGACGAACACGCTCGCGAGGAAGAACCGCGACAGGTCCCACTGGTACTCGAGCGTCGCCACCGCGGCGACCCGGTCGCGGAAGCGCTCGATCGTGTAGCCGCGGAGCAGGGAAGGCCCTCCGAGGAACGGCAGCTCCGTGAACGGGACCTCGTCGACATCGCCCGTGATCGCCTCGCCGGTGATCCGCGCCGCGATCACGCGCGGGCCGCGCGCGAACCGATAGAAGTGCTGGACGTGGAATCCGTAGCGCCAGAAGTCATCACCTCCGTCGAGCGCGACCCGCCCCAGGAACGCGGACGCGAACCAGCCCATCGCGTCGACGGACGGTGGCTCCCAGATCGACGCCCGGCCGCGGTTGTCCCACCGGAGCTCGAGCTCGCCGTACGCGGTGCGGTAGTTGTCGAAGTCGATCAGCGAGGACGGGACGAACACGTCCTCGATCGGCGGACCGTCGTTGCTCTCGGAGCGCTCGACGTCCGTCAGCGCCGCCGACCCGCGCAGGTGCAGGTCGCTGACGATGCGGACGTCGGCGCCGAGCGAGGCGCGCGCGATCTGTCGGCGGTAACGGGTCTCGACGGCGACGTTCTGCATCACCAGTGGATCGATCGGCACCGCGGGGGGATCGATCTCGTCGCCGTTGCCGATGCCGTAGAACCGGTCGCGGGGGCGGCGCTCGTGCACCGCGCGGAGCTCGAGACCGACCCGGTTACCGAGGCGATCGCCCGTGCGCACGGCCGCGCCGACGGCGGACCGGAACCGGCCGCCCGTGCCGGCGAACGCGGCGAGGTGGTCCCGCCGCCCGAACTGCGCGGACAGGCGCGCGCCGATGTTGAGCCCGTACCCGCTCTCGAAGCGGAGGGTGGGGTAGAGGCCGATCGTTCCTTCGTCGTTGAAGAACAGGTCACGAAGCCGCTGCGGGATGTCGTAGCGATCGGTCGCCCACACCGTGGTGCGCACCGGGAACATCGCGATCTCGAACAGGCCTCGCGGAACGAACAGGGCGGCGCGTCCGACCTGGCGTGCCGTCGACTCGTCGTCCTCGGTCCCGTCGATCCGCCCGCTCTCCTCACCGGGGAGCGGCGCGCCCTCGACGTCGAGCGCGGTCGGCTCGCCGTTCGCCGCGGTCGTCGGCTCGCCGTTCGGCGCGGCCGTCGGCTCGGGGCTCGGTTCGGAAGGAGGGGATTGGGCGTGAGCGCTCGAGGAGAGCGCGAGGAGGATCGCGAGCGTGCGGTGCTGTCTCATACGTCTCCGGGGCCGACCGCGGGCGAGCTCAGCGCGCGGTTTCTCCGGGCGATTCCGATGCAGATCGGGATCCAGAGCGCGACGAGACCCACGTTGACGAGCGCGAGCGAGCGACGTCCCAGCGAGAGCTCGTGGATCGCGACTCCGACGAGGACCGCGGACACCGTGTCACCGGCGCGCACGAAGAACGTGTCGATCGCGGCCTTGGCCTTGTACTTGGCGGCGCGCGACACCGGGAGGAACAGCGCCTGACGCAACGTGTTCTGGAGCGAGTAGTTCGTGCTGTTCTCCGTGAACTTGGCCGCGCGCGTGAGCGCGAGCCCTCCGAACACGGCGATCGCACCGTATGCGCCCAGCACCACGAGCGGGAGGACGAACAGTGCGCGCTGGATGCCGAGCTTGTCGAGCACACGCGAGACGAGGAACGCCTGCATGAAGAACGCGATCACGTTCACCCACGAGTAGAAGTCGGCGTAGAACGCCTTGATCCACTCCCGGCGCTGCTCCTCGACGGCCGCGATCCCCTGGTCCGGAAACAGGTCCATCGCGTGATCGCGGACCACGTTCGAGAGGATGTACTCGCCGGTCGTGTTGACGACGTTGAGCACGAGCAGCAGCAAGCCGATCAGCAGGAGGTAGCGATCGCGGAGCACGAGCGTGAAGCCGCCCTCTCCCGAGATCGGCGCCTTCGCGATGTGCTGTGTCTGGCCGTCGAAGCGTGCTTCCACGACGTGGATCAGCACGACGCACCCCACGAGGAGCACGGCCGCGAGCGGGATCAGGTCGAACGTCGTCGCGAGGTCGGTCAGGCGCGGGCCGAGCATCGCTCCCACCGAGCCGCCGACGGCGATGATCGCGAACAGCCGCTTGCCCTGCTCCTCCGTGTACAGGTCGGTCGCGTACGACCAGAACTGCGCGATCAGGAACAGGCTGACGAGGCCGAGCCAGATGAAGAACGCGAGCCCGATCGGCACGCCGGCGCGGCCGAGCACGTAGAACGCGACCAGGCACAGCAAGACGAACCCGTAGGTGAGATCGATGAGCACGATCCTGCGGACGCGGCTCGCGAGCGCGTCGTAGGCCGGGACGAGCCCGAACAGCAGCAGCGCCATGACGCCCGTCGCGTACGTCTTGAGCTCGTCGCCGCCGAGGCCGAACCCCTCGCCCGCGAGGATCATTCCCTCGCGCGCGGTCTTCAGCATGTAGTAGCTGCTGAGGAGCAGGAACACGGCGAGGAGCAGCAGCACCGCCGACACACCCTCGCCGGGGCGGACCTTGCTGAGCGGGCGGAGCGCGCGGTCAACGACTCGAGATGCGAAGATCGCTGGCCTGTGCTCCCGCATCGTGAATCCACACGGGTGCAACGCGGGTGCCGTGGGATTTCGCGGCGGCGCGTCGCGTCACGTGGACTGCTGAGCGGCAAGCTCTCGCACGACGGCGTCGGCGACGCGCGCGGTCGCCTCGTCGAGCGCGGCCCCGATCGCGGCGACCACCGCGGAGAAGTCGGCGCCCGCCGTCGGCCTCTCGACCGTGATCACCCCGCTGTGGACCACCCGGCGTGCGTCCTCGAGCCGGTAATGGAGCTGCACGCGCCCGGCGTGCTGTGGCTCCACGGTCTCCTCGAAGCCGGTGACCTCCACGTGGAGCGTCAGCGTCGCGCCGCGTACCGCCTCGTCGAGCCCGCGGCGCTCGAACAGCGCGCGCTCGAGCGCACGCCGGACGTACACGTCCGGGGGCTCGGTCCACAGCCGTGTCGAGTACACGTCCACCTCGTAGGGGGACTCGCGGCGCACGATCTCCTCGCGCAGGTGCTCGCTCGGCGAGATGCGCCCGATGCGAATCGACGCGCGCTGGTCGTCGGGGCGCTCCGGCGCGGTCGCGGGTGGCGTTCGTGTGGCGCGCGCGGCGGGCTCGGGGGAGAAGTAGCGCACCTCGACAGGCGACGAGCGCGAGAAGACGGAGCAGCCGGCGAGGGCGATCACGAGGAGCTGGGCTTTCATGGCGCGGACCTCCGTGGGCGACCTTTGATCAACATGTCGGGCTGGCGTTCGAGGGCCTGCACGAACCGCCGCACCGCGCGCGCCGCATCGCCGAGCTCGCGGATCGTCTGATCGAGCTCGGTCGTCGACTCGGCGACGTTGCGGCCGATGTCGCCGAGCGACTGGGTCGCGCGTTGCGTGCTCGCCACGAGCCCCTCGTCGCCGTCCATGCGGGTCAGGACCGCCTCCGCCTTGCTCGCGGCGCGATCGAGGCGCTCGAGCGTCGTCACGAGCTTGTCCGCGACCTCGCGCTGCTCGAGGGAGCGCGTCATGCGACGGAGATCGGTGGCCGCATCGCCCGCCGCCTGGAACGCGGTCGCGACGCGCTCGGCGACCTTCTGCTCCGAGAGGTCCTCGAGCAGGTCCTGGAGCAGGGCGTTGGTCTTGATCGCCTCGTTCACCAGGGTGAGCAGGCGCTCGCCCGTCGGCTGGATGCCGGCGAGCACGGACGGCCGCGCGGGGATGTAGGGCTGTGCGGGCGTGAACGGAAGCGTCGGCTCCGGGTGGAACGCGGGATCGACGACGTCGATGTCGACGATCTTGAGCCCGGTGATCCCGAGGAGCGTGAGCTGCGCGCGGACTGGTGGGCCGCCGGGGCCGAGCCCGACGCGCTTGGCCGCCGCGTCCTCGATCTCGAGCTCCACGTGGACGTGGCGGCGATCGGGCGCGATCTCCACCCCCTTGACCGAGCCGACGTTGACGCCGCGGTACTTGACCACCGCGCCGACCTCGAGGCCCTGCACCGACTCGTCGAAGTACGTGTGGTAGGTGGTCGTCGGGGTCGTGCGCAAACCGAGCACCGCGATGATCGCGCCGAGGGCGAGCAGCGACGCGAGGACGAGAAGACCGAGCTTGAAGTGAGTTGACGCCGGCATCACGAGGCCTCCGGAACGCGCTCGAAGAAGTGGCGAACGCGTGGGTTGTCGCTGTCCGCGAGCTGATGAGGCGCCCCCGCGGCGAGGACGCTCGAGCTGTCGCTGTCGAGCAGGATGCAACGATCGACGATCGACTGGATGCTGCCGAGCTCGTGCGTCACGAGGATCACCGTCAGCCCGAGCGCGCGAGCGAGCGTCTGGATCATCCGGTCGATCTCGGCGGACGTGATCGGATCGAGCCCGGACGACGGCTCGTCGAGGAACAACAGCGGCGGCTCGAGCGCGAGCGCCCGCGCGATCGCCGCCCGCTTGCGCATGCCGCCGGACAGCTCGGACGGTAGCTTGTCCCGACTGCCCTCGAGGCCGACGAGCCGCAGCTTCGCGCGCGCGATCGCCTCGATCGCGTCGCCGGGAAGATCCGTCCAGGTCTCGAGCGGGAACGCCACGTTCTGGCCGAGCGACTGCGAGCCGAACAGCGCCCCGTGCTGGAACATCACGCCGAACGGCGGTGGCCCGGGGAGCTCCTCGGGGGTGCGTCCCAGGATCCGGATCTCCCCGGCCAGGGGCTGCGCGAGCCCGACCAGGGCGCGCAACATCGTCGACTTGCCGCTGGCGCTCCGCCCGAGGATGCCGAAGATCTCGCCGCGCTGGACGGCGAAGCTCGCGTGCTCGACGAGCGGCCGCTCGGGGTTCCACCCGATGGCGAGGTCTCGCGCCTCGAGGATCGGCGCGGCGCGGGGGGTGGGCGCGGTGGTCATCGCACGGCCCCCACGCCCCGGAACAGCATCGTCATGAGCACGTCGAGGACCACGATCGCGAACAGACAGCGGACGACGGTCTCGGTCGTGCTGCGACCGACGCCCGCGGCGGCGCCGCTCGTCGCGAGGCCCTGCCGACAACCGATCGTGGCGATCGTGATCCCGAAGACGCTGCTCTTGACCACGCCGGACCACACGTCCCATGGCAGGACGGCGAGCCGCAGCTCGGCGAGATAGCCGCGCGGGGTCACGCCGAGATCGCTGATCCCGACGATGAAGCCGCCGGTGATCATCGCGACGTCGGCGACGAGCGTCAGCAGGGGCGCGGCGATCGCGAGCGCGACGATCCGCGGCAGGACGAGGTACTGGACCGGCGAGATCCCGAGCGTGCGGAGCGCGTCGATCTCCTCCGTGACGCGCATCGTGCCGAGCTGGGCCGCGAACGCCGCACCGGAGCGACCGCTGACGATCACGGCGGTGATCAGCGGCGCGAGCTCGCGCGTGCCGGCGATGCCGATGAGATCGGCGGCCCAGATGTTCGCGCCGTACATCTCGAGCAGGGGCGTCGACTGGAACACGAACAAGAAGCCGACGAGGAAGTTGAGCAGCACGACGATCGGCATGCCGTCGGCACCCGCGCGCGCGATCAGGAGCGGCAGCCCGCGCCAGCTCCTGCGCGCCGGCCGGCGGAGCATGTCGGGGATCGCGGAGAGCACGTCACCGAAGAACACGGCGGGCTCGCGGCTGCGCTCGAGAAAGTGCGCGGTGGCGGCGCCGAGCCGCTCGATCACGCTGTGCCGCGGCGGGCGCATCCGGGGTGCGGGCGCCGGCTCCGTTCCACCGTAGAGCTGCACCAGCGAGGCGACCGCGCCCGTGGCTCCGACGATCTCGCAGCGGGTGCCGCGCGCGTGCAGCTCGTTACGAAGCTGGACGAGGAGCGCCATGATCGTCCCGTCCAGCGCGGACGTCCGGGCGAGATCGAGGTCGATCTTCGGCGCGGTGCGCTTCGCCGCCGCCGTCAGGGTTTTCCAGATCTCGCGGCCATCGCGGATCCGAAGCTCCCCTGCGACGGTGATGCGATCGTCGTCGCGCGCGATGTGCCACGTCATTCCCCGAGACGGAGTGCAAGGGGTAGACCGCGGCGGAGCGTCGCGCCCGGCTGCCTTGACGGGGAGCGCGCGCTATGCAGCGCCCTCAACCGAGGAGAAGGAAAGAGTGAATCACAAGCGGATGGGGGCAACGCTTGGCCTTGCGGCCTGCCTTGCTGCCGTGAGCCTCACGGCGTGTACGTTGAACGAGTCCGGGAACATCTCCGCGAGCACGACGGGGGACGTCTCGCATCCTGCCGAGCGCGGCTCCCCGCTGACGCCGCTGCACGAGGCGTGTGGGGCGACCGGCGAGCTCACCGCGCAGGACGTGACGCGCGAGCCGTTCCTGCAGCAGGTCACGTCGTCGTCGGCGATCGTCGGTTGGCGTGCCTACTCGCCCGACGGTCAGGAGGTCGAGATCACGACGCCCGACGGCACGCCGGTGACTACCGTCGAAGGTGCCGTCGAGCCGCTGAAGCGGTTCGATGGTGCCGAGCAGCTGTGGGCGAAGGTCTCGGGCCTCGAGCCCGACACGATCTATTGCTACACGCTGACCGACAACGGAACGCCGATGACCGAGCGGATCGGGTTCCGGACCGCGCCGACCGCGGACAGCGAGCGCCCGGTGCGGTTCCTCGTGTTCGGTGACTCCGGCGCGGCGAGCGACGACCAGAAGGCGCTGCTCGAGCAGATGGACGAGGTGCCGCACGAGTTCATGCTCCACACCGGCGACCTCGCGTACGACGACGGCAACTACGCGCAGATCCGCGACACCGTGTTCGAGATCTACGAGAAGCTGTTCCGCCACATCCCGTTCTATCCGATCCCGGGGAACCACGACTACTACACCGACGAGGGCGCTCCGTTCCGCGCGTCGTTCAACCTCCCCAACAACGAGAAGTGGTACTCGTTCGACTGGGGCCGGGTACACGTGGCGGCGCTCGATGCCGAGCAGGACTTCGCGACGCAGGCGAAGTGGCTCGACGAGGATCTGTCCCGGACCGAGCAGCCGTGGAAGATCGTGATGGTCCACAACCCGATGTACACGTCGGGCGAGCACGGCAACGACGTCGAGCTGCGTGACGCGATCGAGCCGATCCTCGAGAAGCACGGCGTGCAGCTCGTGCTGACCGGCCACGATCACCACTACGAGCGCGTCCACCCGCAGAAGGGGATCGTCCACTTCGTCACGGGCGGCGGGGGCCGCGGCACGCGCGCGCTCGGCGAGGCGTCGAACTTCACCGCGCTCATGGACGAGGTGATCCACTACCTCTACGTCGAGGTCGGCGTGGACGAGATGGTGGTGCACGCGATCGACGGTACGGGCAAGGAGTTCGACTCCGTCGTGATCCCGCGGGAGCGCTGAGCCCTGGTACGGAGGATGCTGGGTCCTCCGTGGTCATGTCCAGGACCGCTCTGATGCTCGGCATCTGCGCGTGTGCGCTCCCGGCGGGAGTGCGCGCCGACAACATGCTCACCCCGGACTACGGCATGGGCGTCATGGTCGGCGGCGGCGTGATCGGTTTCGTCGACGACGAGGCGCGCGACGCGGCGGGGGCGGGCGGTACGTGGGAGGCCCGCCTCGCGTACCAGCCGCGCGAGACCTTCAGCGTCGAGGCGGCGTACCTCGGATCTCTCCAGGATCTCGATGCTCTCGGCACCGACGGGAACTCGCGGCTCCTGGCGACGGCCGTCGAGGCGAACCTGCGCGTCAGCTTCTTCTCGGGCAACGTGCGCCCGTACGCGCTGCTCGGTGCGGGGTGGGCGCGGTACTCGTTGCTCGACACGCCGTCGACGGCGGCGCTGGTCGACCAGGACGACCTCCTGATCGTGCCGCTCGGCGCGGGCGTGGCGTACTGGCTCGGTGACGTCGTGCTCGACGCGCGCGGGACGTACCGCGCGACCGCGGGCGCCGATCTGTTCTCGCCCCAGGGCGAGGACATCACGCTCGACTCGTGGAACGTCACGCTGCGCGTCGGGTTCGAGCTCTGACGTAGCACGCGCGCGCACCGGGCCGCGCCGGCTGTGCGCCGCTCAGACGCTGCGGACGAGGCAGTAGTCCTTCTTGCCGCTCCGCAACACGAGCATCGTCTCGGTCGCGAGGCTCGCGACGGTGACCTTGTGGTCGAGCTCCGTGACCTTGACGTTGTTCACGTACGCGCCGCCCTGCTGGATCAACCGGCGCGCGGCGCCCTTGGAGTCACAGGTGGTCCGCGCGAGGAGATCCACGAGCGGGATGCCCGCCTCGAGCTCGCTGCGCGAGATGTCGACCGTTGGCACCGTCCCGGTGAGCATGCGCAAGACGTCCTCGGTCACTCCCTCGAGCGAGCCGCCGAACATCACGCGGCTCGCGGCCTCGACCTGCGCGATCGCGGCCTCGCCGTGGATCCAGCCGGTGAGCGCGCGGGCGAGCTCGCGCTGGCCGATGCGCTTGGCGCGATCGCGATCGTGCTCCGCGAGCAGCTCGTCGAGCTCGGCGAGCGGGCGCAGCGAGAACAGCTTCACGAGCCGCGGCACCTCGTCGTCGGGGCGGTTGAACCAGTACTGGTAGAACGCGTAGGGCGAGGTGCGCTCGGGATCGAGCCAGATGCGCTCGCCGCTCGCGGACTTGCCCATCTTCTGGCCGGTCGAGTCGAGCAGGAGCGGCGCGGTGAGGCCGTAGAGCTGGGGCGCACCGAGCTTGCGCGCGAGCTCGCAGCCCGCGGTGATGTTGCCGTATTGATCCGAGCCGCCGACCTGGACCCGGCACCCCTGCGTGCGCGCGAGGTGCACGAAGTCGTACGCCTGCAGGAACATGTACGAGAACTCGGTGTAGCTGATGCCGTTCTCTCCCTCGAGCCGCGTCTTCACCGACTCCTTGGCCATCATGTAGTTGACGGTCAGGTGCTTGCCGTAATCGCGGAGGAACTCGAGGTAGCCGACGTTCCGCATCCAGTCGGCGTTGTTGACGAGCCGGGCGCCCGTGGCGGCGTCGTCGAAGTCGAGCAGGCGTGACAGCTGGTCGCGGATGCCGGCGACGTTGGCCGCGAGCGTGGCGTCGTCGAGCAGGTTGCGCTCCTCGCTCTTGCCCGAGGGGTCGCCGATCATTCCGGTCGCACCGCCGACGACGACGTACGGGCGATGGCCCGCGAGCTGGAACCGCTTGAGGAGGATCGTCGGCACGAGGTTGCCGACGTGGAGGCTCGAGGCCGTGGGGTCGTAGCCGGCGTAGACCGAGGTCGCCTCGTCGGTCAGGAGCCGGGCGAGCCCGTCTTCGTCGGAGATCTGCGCGACGAGGTGCCGCTGGCGGAGCTCGTCGATGAACTGCTTTCCATCCGGGCGGGACATGCGGGCCGCACCCTACCATTCCTCGCGGCTGGTGCGAGGTCGGCTGCGACGCGCCCGCGGGCCGGCGGCCGCGCGGCGGGCGCTCAGCGGGCGTAGTCGGAGGCGCGGGTCTCGCGCACGACGACGACCCGGACCTGCCCGGGGTACGTCGCCTCGTTCTCGATCGCGCGGGCGATCTCCTTGGACATCACGAGCGCCTGCGCGTCGTCGACCTGGTCGTTCATCACCATCACGCGGATCTCTCGGCCGGCCTGCAGCGCGTACGCACGCTCGACGCCGCCGAACCGCTTGCAGATCGCCTCGAGATCGTCGAGTCGCTTGATGTACGAGGCGAGCTGCTCCCGCCGCGCACCGGGGCGCGCCGCGGACAGCGCGTTCGCCGCGGCGACGATGTGATCGAGGATCGACTGCGGCTGCGGGCCGCTCTCGTCGCCGTGATGCGACGCGATCGCCTGCGCGACCTTCGGCGACTCGCCGTGCTTGCGCACGAACGCCGCGCCGACCTCCGCGTGGCCGCCCTCCTGCTCGTGATCGAGCGCCTTGCCGATGTCGTGCAGGAGCCCCGCGCGGCGCGCGAGCTTGACGTTGGCGCCGAGCTCGGCCGCGATCAGGCCGGCGAGGTAGCCGACCTCGACGGAGTGCATCAGCACGTTCTGCGCGTACGACTGCCGGAACTTGAGCTTGCCGAGGTGGCGCACGAGCTCGGGGTGCACGCGATGCAGGCCGAGATCGAACACCGCCTGCTCGCCGGCCTCCTTGCAGACCTTGTCGACTTCCTTCTCCGCCTTGCGGACGACCTCCTCGATCCGCGTCGGGTGGATGCGGCCGTCGGCGACGAGCGCGCTGATCGCGAGGCGCGCGATCTCGCGGCGCACCGGGTTGAAGCACGAGATCGTGATCGCCTCCGACGTGTCGTCGATGATCATGTCGATCCCGGTCGCCGCCTCGAGCGCGCGGATGTTGCGGCCCTCGCGGCCGATCAGCCGGCCCTTCAGGTCGTCGGACGGCAGCGGCACGACGGAGACCGTGCGCTCGTGGACGAACTCGCTCGCGTAGCGCTGGATCGCCGTCGCGACGATCGTCTTCGCGCGCGCGGTGGCCTCCTTGTGCGCGTCGTCCTCGATCCGCTTGATCTCGACCGCGGCCGAGGCGAGCGCTTGCTCGCGCACCTCGTCCTCGAGCTTCTTGCGCGCCTGCTCCTCGGTGAGCGACGCGATCTGCTCGAGCTTCTTGCGCGCCTCGGCCTGCGCGGCCTCGGCCTTCTCGACGGCCGCGTCGGCCTGGCGGATCTTGCCGTCGACGCTCTTCTCCTTCTTCTCGAGCTCCGCGACGCGCCGCTCGGCCTCGCGCCGGGCCTTGTCGAGCTCGCGCTCCTTCGCGGCGAGGCCGTCCTCGCGCTTCTGTAGCTCCGCGCGGCGGCTGCGCAGCTCGTCGTCGAGGTCGGCCTTGTGCTTGCGTGCGGCCTCCTTGCCGTCGACCTCGGCGGCCTGCTTGATCGCCTCGATCTCCGCCTTCGCGGCGGCGCGGATCTTCTCCGCTTCCTCCTCGGCCGCACGCTGCGCCGCCGACGTGTCACCCTTGGCGCGGCCGAGCCGCGTGCCGACCAGCATGCCGGCGACGAGGCCGAGCGCGACGCCGATGAGAATGAAGACCGCGTCCATGGGTCACCCGACCGTGTAGGTCCCGACCTCGGTGATGATGACGTGAACGGCCATGTCGTGGGCCTCGCGGGGGATGCGTTCGACCACCTGGCACTCGAACGCGAGCGCGATCCGCAGGGCGTGCGGCGCCCGCGCGATCGTCGCATCGTAGTAACCACGCCCCCAGCCGATGCGGCCGCCCTGGCGATCGAACGCCAGCCCGGGGATCACGAACGCCGCGATGTCGGAGAGCTCGACGGTGGGCGCACCCGGGTGGGGCTCGTGGAGCCCGAGCCGCGACGACACCAGCTCGTCGAGCGTGACCTCGTGAAACGCGAGCGCGCGCTGGCCGTCGACCATCCGGGGATAGACGACGCGCGCGCCGCGGGCGCGCGCGTGCGCGTCGATCCGAGACGTCTCGACCTCGCTGCCCTTCGCCGCGTAGAGCGCCACGATGCCGCCGGCCGGGACCCGCGCGTCGAGCAGCGCGTTCGCGCGGGCGGCGATCTCCTGGCTGTTCGCCTCGCGGACGTCGAGCGCCATCGCGTCCCGCTGCGCGCGCAACACGGCGCGTGTGGCGCGCTTGCCATGGGCGCCACTCGGGCCAGGGGACGTCGGATCGGACACGTGCAACAGCAAGGGAGAGCGCGGGCATCATTGCCGCGCGTAGCAGCATGAATCAAGGCGGCAAGCGATGGAATCGCCAGCGAAAAATGCTAGCGCGACGAGCTCGCGTGGTGCCGCATGATGAAGTTTGCCAGGCCGCGGCCATTCGTCGCGGACTCGACGAACCGGAACGCCATCCCCTCACGCGTCGGGGTGTGCTCGATGCGCACCACGTGGGCCTCGAGCCGAAGCGGTGGCTCTCCGGGGACCTCGAGGTCGATCTCGGCAGCCGATCCCGGACCGAACATCTCGGGGGCGCGGAAGAACATGCCACTCCGCGAGAGGTCCTCGACGAAGCCCTCGATCACGATCCCCTGGGAGGACCGGCATCGGGCTCGGACCCGGACGGGGACCCGGACTGCTTCCCGCTTGTCCATGTGGTGAAAGCTACGTTAACGGCCCACGCGCGCGGAAGCAAATCCGCTCGCGATCACGCCCGGTTGGGCGTGAGGCGGACCCCCCGGGAGCGCTCCGAGCGGGTCGGACCACCCCTCGGCCACGCCTCGTCCCCCCCTCCGTGACTTGCAATCTCAGCAATCATCCGGCAGATTGCCGCACGCCCGAGGGCCCATAGCTCAGTGGTAGAGCACCGGCCTTTTAAGCCGAGGGTCGAAGGTTCGAAACCTTCTGGGCTCACGAACCCGCTCTCGAACGTACCTCGACTCACTTAGACCCCATCGTCCAGAGGCCTAGGACACCCGCCTTTCACGCAGGTAACACGGGTTCGAATCCCGTTGGGGTCGCTCAACTTCGCTCGCTCCTCGCTGCGCTCGGATCGCTCGCTTCGTTCTCGCGACGCGCGGCCTCACGGCGCGCTCGGCGCGCTCGGATCGCTCGCTTGGTTTTCGCGAGATGCGGCCTCGCTGCGCGATCTCGATCGGTGCTGTGCCGCGCGAACGTCATGGCGAGGTGGACTGCAGCTCCCAGGTTCGGCCGCGTGTGAGGCCGGCCGCGCGGTAGACGACCTTCTGTCCGCCGAGCGCGGCCTCGAGGAGGAGCCCGCCTTCAGGCGCGTGTCGCGCTTCGCCGATCGGCTGGCGCCCGGCCGCGACGCCGGCCTTGACGATCACGGCGCCGGCGTTTGCAGCGAACGCGACCTTGCCGCTCTTGAAGCGCTCGAGCTCGTCGGAGGTGTCGAAGACCACGAGCTCGGTGAAGGTGTCGCCTCCGAGCTGTACACCGACCGTGAGCTGGATGAGCGCCGCGTAGCCGATCAGGCGACCGCGCTCGTAGACCTCACCTCGACCGTATGCCGCACCGAGCACGGCGCCGGCCTTGCCGACCGACGGGAAGATCGCGAAACCCGCGGCCTGCTCGAGCCGCTCCTGCAACGCGGGATCCTCGTCGAACAGATGCGCGAGCGCGGCGTGGACCTGTGGGTGGAGGGTCTTGCTGACGGTCTGTTCCTCACGGAGCGGAGCGAGCTGCTTCGAGACGAGCGCTCCGGCTGCTCCCAGGCGTTGTGGGACCTTCCATCGCTGCGCGAGCGCGCGGACGCGTTTGCCGACGCGGGACTGTGCGAGCCGGTGGAGCGGCGCGGCGGCGCGGGGTTCCTCGGTCTTGTCAGGGGAGCTCGACGATTCGGAGGACTCGGAGGCTTCGGAGGACGCGGAGGCTTCGGAGGACGCGGCCGGTCCGGGAGCCGCCGAGCGTGGTGGCGCTGCTTCTCGCGACGTCGAGGTCTCGTCTCGCGGAGATTCGCCGTTGCTGCGCTGGAACCGGATCTTCTGCCCTCCGATCGAGCCCTCCAGCAGCATGCCGCCACGCGAATAGGCCTTCGCCGTGATGCCGTGGAAGTCGGCCGTTCCCGAGGCTGCCGCCTTCACCATCACCGCGGAGGCGTTCGCGGCGAACGCGAGCTCGCCGCGCTCGAGTCGCTCGAGGGCTTCCTTGGTCGGAAACAACAGGATCTCGCTGAACGTCTGACCTCCGAGCTGTACGCCGATCGTGAGCTCGGTGAGCGTGGCCGTGCCGATCGGTCGATCCTGCTCGAACACGATGCCCTTGCCATACGTCGCACCGACGACGGCGGCGGCTCTCCCTACCGAGGGAAACACGGCATATCCATGCGCCTTCTCGAGCTCGGACTTCAGGTCGGGATGCTCCTGGCGGAGGCGCTCGAGCGTCGCCGTGGCATCTGCGTAAAGGGCGTCGTCCATCATTCGCCAGAAGAGGTGCAACCGCGGGACCGTGACCGTGTACCCCGATGGGGGCTCGGCTTTCGTTGCTCCGCTCGAGGACATCGCGGGCACACGCGATGCAGCCATGGCCGTCGTGGACCTCGGGCCGCGACGCGGTCCTCTCACCGCGCGCCAACAGGGTTGTCATGACGAAGAATGCCGGACCAGAACATGATGCAGGCGGAGCCGAGCTGGAGGACGGTCGCAGGCAGGCACGCGTCGAGACGGGACGGATCTCCGACGACATGAGGAGCGAGGCCGCGGCCGATCGCGCCGGATCGCTCGACGCGGCAGCTGCGGCACGAGGGACCCTGCGCGACGAGGACGCGCGCGCCGAGGACGAGCAGATCGGGCTCCCGATCGAGGGAGATGATGACGAGACACGGTTGCTGACCGATACCGGCGAGCCCGACGTGCTCCTCGACGTCCCCGTCGTGAAGGTCGACGAGATCCGGCTGAAGGTCGAGAACCTGCGCGCGCGCGTCTCGCTGCTCGCGCGTGTCGGCAACCTGGTCACGCTGGATGTCGGCGCCGAGGCCGACCTCGGGAGCCTCGATCTCGACATCAAGGGCGTCGAGGCCCAGGCGGTGCTCAAGGTGCGTCTGCAGAAGGTGTACGCCATCCTCTCGCGGACCCTGACGACCATCGATCGGAACCCCGAGCTGCTGACGAACCTGCTCGAGCCCGTCGGCGAGACCATCGGCGCACTCGGTAGGACCGTGGAGAAGGCCGTGCCGGCGCTCGGCGAGAGCGTCGGCAGGACGGTCGAGCAGACCGTACCGGGGCTCGGCGAGACGCTCGGCAGAACGGTGGAGAAGACGGTGCCGCCGCTGGGAGACGCGGTCGGTGCCACGATCGAGGACACGGCGGAGCCCGTGGCGCAGGCGATCGGCGCCACCGTGGAGGACGCCGGGACGCCGGCGGCGCACGCGGTTCCCAGCGTCGTATCGCGTTCCGCGCCGGTGGTCGGCGAGGCGCTGCGCGCGAGCCTCGATCCGCCGCCGACCACGCGCGAGCGCCCGGAAGGGCACGCGCGCTCGAACATCTCACCGGAGGTCACGAACCCGGTCCCGAACGCGATGGCGAACGAGGTGGCGAACGACGTGGCGAATGAAGTCGCGAACGCGGTCGCGAACCAGGCGAAGGCCGCTGCGGCGTCCGCCGCCGCCTCGTCACGTCGGCCTCGTTTCCCCGGCCGGGGATCGCACGTGCTACGGCCGGTCGCCACCACGGCTCGGCGCGTCGCGACGACCGCTCGACATCCGGTGCGGACTGCGCGCGCGGTGCGGAGGGTGCTGCGCGATACGCGAGCAGGTGCCCGCGCCGCGCGTTCGATGCATCGAGCCCCGTGGCGGTGATGGAGGAGCGACCGTGAAGCGACGCGCGCGCCAGGATGATGCTCGGGACGTCGATCACGATGTCGCTCGGGATGTCGTCGGGATCGAGGGCACGGCCCGCGCGCGCGAGCTGTGCGCCCGCGCGAAGCCGCGCACCCGGATCACGACGACCGGGCGAGGCCGCGCTGTCACGCGCCGGCGTGGCCTGCCGCCGACGGGCGTGGTCCCCGGAGTGACCTACCGTGACGTCGACGTGTCCGTGGTGATCGAGAGCGGTCCACGTGACCTCGCCGAGGGCCCCGCCGATCAGGCGCGGACGACCTCCTCGTCCTCCCGTGCCACCTCGGCAGCCCGTCGAGCCACACCGACGGTTGGTCCCCGGCCGAACCGATCCCCGCGCTCCGCCGCGTCGTCGTCACGCAGAGCCAGGTGACCTCCCGCACGAGCGTCGCCGACGACCTCACGCCGTGCGGAGCGCGCGGTGGGTCGCGTGGACCTGCGCGAACGAGGGATGCGCGCCGCGCCGGTGACGTGGAGGAGCGCCAGGCGCTCGCTCTCCCGACGCTCGATTCCCGGATGCCGGGCTGCTCGGGTGGGCGCGTTGCTCGGGTGGGCGCGTCGCTCGGCCCGCGGGCTGCGGCCACGCATTTTGTGAAACGCGAGGGCCGGATCTCGCACTAGGATGGTATGCCGGTGTCTCAGCCTGTCGATCCTGACGTGAAGCTCGCTCCCCCGCCGGTCCTGGAGCGCCCGCGCGATCCGGATCTCGCGCTGCTCGAGCGCTGGCGCGCCGGGGACGCGGCCGCCGGGCAAGCCCTGTTCGAGCGCCACTTCACCAGCCTGTACCGGTTCTTCCAGAACAAGTGCGACGGGGACGCGGACGAGCTCGTGCAGGCGACGCTGATGGCGTGCGTGACGGGCAAGGACACGTTCCGGGGCGACTCGACGTTCCGGACCTACATGTTCGCGATCGCGCGACACCAGCTGTTTCGGTATCTGCGCGAGCGCCAGCGCGACGCGCACCTCGACGGTTCGGTGACGTCCGTCGGGCAGGTGATCACCACGATGCGATCGGTGATGGCGCGGGATCAGGCGCATCGCGCCTTGCTCGAGGCGCTGCGCGAGCTGCCGGTCGAGCAGCAGACGCTGCTCGAGCTCCACTACTGGGAGGGGCTGGACACGGTCGAGCTCGGGCGGATCTTCGAGGTCCCGACCGCGACGATCCGGACGTGGCTGTTCCGCGCGCGCGGCCGGTTGCGCGAGCTCCTGGCCGCGCACGGGCCCAACGGTCCGACCGATGCCGGGTTGCGGCGCCGGATGGCGGAGGCCGCCGACCTGAAGATTTCGTGAAACGCGCGGCCGGGGCCTGGCACTGCCGGGACATGTGGATGACTCGTCTGACGATCCTGCTCGCTAGCTGCGCCGCGACCGCGTGCGCCGTCGCACCCGAGGATGCCGACCTCTCGGTGGTCTACAAGCCAGGGGACTACGGCGATCCGTGCCCCCCCAACGGCTGCGGCGGCAACTCGCCGGTGGTGTCGGGCGTGTACTTCTCCCGCCTCCACTCGTACGGGGTGAAGAACCCCGAGAAGGTGCGCGTCACCAAGGTGCTCGCGCCCGACGGGGTGACGCCGATGAAGCTGCGGGCCGTGGGCGATCGTCTGGAGGGGACGCAGCTCACCGACTACGTCGTCCGCCACCACTCGGCCCTGGTCGGCTCCCAGATCCTGATCGAAGTCGACGGGGCGCCCGGGGTGATCCGCATCGTCGCGACCGGGCTCGAGCCGTTCTGGGTCGACCCGGTCTGGGCCTCGGGGACGATCGAGACCTACGACTTCTACTACCGACCGCTCGACGGGATCACCGAGGTCGAGGTGCCGCTGTGCTCGGAGGGCGACGGCGATCCGAACATGATCTCGGCGATCGTGTTCGGCGGCGACATCTACGACGACGACACCAAGGAGGTGCTCGTCGCGCCGGAACAGACGAAGGGCTGGATGAACATCGCGTGCGTGAACAGCGCGCCGTACAAGATGCACAAGATCGGGTACACGAACGCGGCCCAGGCGCGGCTCGGCTACGTCACGACGCAGGAGCAGCGGCAGGCGATGCTCCGGGCGTGGACCTCGGCGGTGTGCGAGACGGGCACGGCGTTCACGATCGAGGGGACGCCGATCGTGCTGCGGCAGCCCGCGACCCCGTTGCCTCCCGAGTCGCCGTACATGGCGCCCATCGGGCAGGTCGAGGCGATCTGGGGGCCCAAGGGCGCCCTGTGCATGTCGACGCATCGCCTCCTCGCCACGGCACCCGATGTCCTGACCGACATCGCGACCGAGTGTGGGGTGATTCCCGAGTGCACGAACGAGCTGGTGCACCAGTTCAAGCTGGGGGCGTACGGAGCCGTGCTCACCGGCGTCCCGTGACGCTCACCGCGCGAGCGCGCGCTCGAGCTCTTCGATCCGATCGTGCTCGTCGGCCTCGCGGTACCAGGCGAGCGCGGCCTCGGCGTGCGCTCGGAGCGCGGGCGAGAGCGGTCCGCTCGGTGCGACCCGCACGAGGGCGCGCCGCGCGCGCACCAGCCGCCTCGCGTAGTGCGGGGACTGGTGCGCGGCCACGATCGGCTCGACGGCGGCGTGCGCCGCGTCGTAGCTCGCGCGCGCCTCGGCGATGCGCCCCGCGGCCTCGGCGATCCATCCGCGCGCGTGGAGCGCGTCGCCCACGGAGATCACGGTCCACCACCGGGCGGAGGTCAGCGGCTGGTGGCGCGCGACGAGCTCGGCGAAGTGGGCGTCCGCGCGATCGGCGTCGCCGTCGAGGAGCGCGGCATACCCGCGCGCGACGTCGAGCTGACTGCTGGAGGCAGTCGATGCTCCCGTGCCGAGCGCCGCGCCGAACGCCGCGCGGGCCGTGGTGGTGTCACCTGCGTCGAGCGCGAGCAGGCCGAGCTCGAGCTCGCACTCGAGGATCTCGTAGCCATGGTCGGGATGGATGGCGACCAGCTGCGCGCACGCCGGCGCGAGCGCCGAACGCGACCGGTCGCTGTGGGTCTCGAGCAGCGCGGCGGAGATCCGTGCACCGATCGCGAGCGGGTGGCTGTCGCCGAGCGCGGACTCCACGAGCTCGATCCGCTCGCGCGCGAGCGCGGCGCGCCGGCGGGGATCCGCGATCACGAGCGCGAGGTTGGTGCGCGCGTGGGCGAGCTCGAGCGACAGCGGGCCCCGCAGGTCGCGGGCATTCGCGAGGGCGCGCTCGAACGCGGCGCGCGCGTCATCCTGGCGCCCCGCGGCGAGCGCCGCGGCGCCGAGGTTGTTGTCGAGGAGCGCGCGCGCACCGCGCTCCGCGGGTGGGAGCCCGGCGGCGATGGCTGCGACGAGCTCGGCGCCTGCGGGCTGGCTGCCGCGGCTCAGCGTGCTCTCCGCGAACACCCTGCGGGCGAACGCGTCGACCGCGAGCGCGTGATCCCCGGCGGTGAGCGCGAGGGTCGTGGCCTCGGCGAGCGGGGCGATCGCGGCCTCGCGCGCGTACACCGCGAGCGCCGCGAGGCCGGCCACCCGCAAGGCGCGCGCGACGATCAGGTCGTACCCGGTCGCGCGCGCTCTCTCGACGGCGGCGGTCGCACGCGCGCGGGCGCCGGGGCGCGCGGCCCGGATCTCGATCTCGAGGGCGGCGAGCTCGTGGCCTAGCTCCTCGACGGCGGTGGCGACCGGCGGCGGGGGCGGACGCACGGACGTGACCAGCGCCCCGGCGTCGGCGCAGCGCGCGAGATCGGGGAGCTCGCCCGTCGCGGCCAGCGCCTCGTCGAGGGTGTCGGCGCGCGCGGTGCGCACGATGTCCGCGACGGTGGCGAAGGCGACCTTCGCGCGCGAGAGACACGCGACGCGACGGTCGAACAGCGACGCGGACTGCGCGCCATCTCGATGCGCCACGCACGCGTCGCGGTGGCCGCGCCGCCAGCTCTCCGCGTACCCGTCGAGCACGCGCGCGATGTGTGGAGCCGCCTCGCGTGCGTACGGCGTGCCGAGCGCGGCGAGCCGGGCGCGCAGGTCGGTCGCGGAGGTCGCGCTCCAGATCGATGCGAGCTCCTCTGCGCCCAGCTCGCAGCTCGTCGCCCCGTCGTGGTCGCTCCGCCCGGCGAGGAACGCCACGGCCGCGAGCGCGACGACGCCCGCGACGAGGCCGCGCACGCGCCATCGCGACGCGGGATCACGCGCGAGGGCGGCGAGCACGGCCTCCATCGACGGAAACCGTGCCGTCGGATCCGGCGCGGTACCGCGCGTGACGATCGCGTCGAGCCAGCGTGGCACGGGGCCGCGTGCGCCGAGCGCCTCGGCGAGCGATGCACAGAACGCGTATTGATCCGCCGCCGGCGTGATCGCCTCGCCTCGCGCCTGCTCGGGAGCCATGTAGCGCGGGGTCCCGATCCCGGCGTGCGTGACCTCGATCGGCGCGTGCGGGGCCGCCGGGGCGCTGGACATCTCGCCGCTGCGCGCGAGCCCGAAATCGACGATGCGGACCCGACCGTCGCGCCCGACCAGGAGGTTGTCGGGCTTGATGTCGCGGTGCACGAAGCCGGCGCGGTGGGCCTCCGCGAGACCCTCGCCCGCCTGGCGGTAGGCGCGCACGATGTCACGCGTGCTGCGGTCCGGCGCCGAGCAGTACGCCCGCAGCGTCTCGCCCTCGACGAGCTCCATCACGACGTACACCTGGTCGCCCGCGACGCCCGCGTCGTGCACCGGCACGATGTTCGGGTGCGACAGCCTCGCGAGGGCCTGGCCTTCGGCGAGCATGTGGTCGCGGTCGCCGCCCGCGTGCAGCAGCTTGATCGCGACCCGCCGGGAGAGCTCGGGATCGTAGCCGGCGAACACGACCCCGCCGCCACCACCGCCGAGCCGGGACTCGACGGTGTAGCGGCCGAGCTTCACCTCGGGGGCCGCGCCGAACAGCGCGGTGGCGATCTTCGCGCGCGCGACCTGCGCGGCGAGGTCATCGGGATCGGGGCGCGCGTCGCGCAGCGACTCGTCGAGCACGACGTCGGGCGCCACCTCATGCACACGACCATGCTCGATCCCATCCGGCCGGCGCACAAGGGCGCGCGCCCGGGACCGCGCTCAGGGGACGTGAGTCCCCTTGGTGTCCTGACGCAGCAGCTGCTCGTGCCCGAACGTCGAGCCGATCGGCGTGGCGTGGAACACCTGGACCGCGCCGGCGCCGCTGTCCTCGCCCGGGTTCCCGACGACGAGGGTGGTGTGCGCGTCCTCGGTGTAGAGGGCGACCGCGTGGCCGAACGTGTCCGAGGCCTCCTCGTCGGAGCCAGGCACCGCGCGCAGGGTCTGGAGGAACGACGGGTTGCCGCCGTCGCTGCCCTTGAACAGGAACACGATCCCGGCCGCAGCGCCGTTGTTCCACTTCTTGTTGCGGGCGCCGATCGCGATCGTGTCGAACACGCCGGTGTCACCGATCGCGATCGAGGACCCGAACTCGTCCCCCGCGCCGATCGCGACCGGCTCGTTCCACGACGAGACGGTGGTGATGAGGTCGCCCTGCGGCTTGTGCCAGTACACCCGGCCGACGTTCGAGAGGCCGCTCACGTCGTCGTAGGGAGCGCCGACCAGGATGTCGTCGTCGCCGTCCATGTCGATGTCGCCGACCGCGAGGGACCAGCCGTACCGGTCGTTCGCGTCACCGGCCGTGGACTGGAACAGCCGCATCCAGCCCCTCATCCCGTTCGCGCCACCGCGGTAGAGGTACACGCCGCCGGCGCACGACGCGACGTGCGCATCGCAGTCCGCGGCCACGACGAGATCGTCGATGGTGTCCGAATCGATCCGACCCGAGGCCATCGCGCTGCCGAAGTTGTCGCCCGCCTGCTGGCTCCCGAGCGGCAGGAGGATCTGGATCCCTCCGGGGGCGGAGTTCGGCGCGCTCGCGAGGGTCGCCTGGCTGATGCTGTCCCACGCGGCCAGGCCCGTGCCCGTGCCCGTGCCGCGCAGGATGTAGACGTGCCCGGCGCGCACGTTGTCGTTGTGGTCCTCGCCGGTCGAGCCGATCGCCAGGTCGTCGATGTAGTCTCCGTTGAAGTCACCGGTCACGAGCGCGGTCCCGAACTTGTCGTTGTACTCGACGGTGTCCCCGACGGTGGCCTGGGTGATCGTCCGCCAGTACCGCAGCCCGGTGTCGCTGCCGCGCATCAGGTAGACCTTGCCCGCGTACGCGAGCGACCCGACCGTCTCGAGAGGCGAGCCGATCGCGAGGTCATCGATGCCGTCGTGGTCGAAGTCGCCCGCGGCCAGCGAGGTGCCGAGGCGTGCGCTCGGTCCCGGGGTGGTCAGCATCGTGGCGTGCGTGACGAGGCGCCACGGCTGGAAGCCCTCCTCGGTGCCCTTCATCAGGATCACCGCGCCGGCGTTCGTCGAGGTACCGATCGCCTCGAACGGGATCCCGATCGCGAGATCCTTCCGCTGGTCGCCGTCGAAGTCACCGACCGCGATCGCGCTGCCGAAGTTGTCGTAGGCCTCGTGGCTCTCGAGCGCCTGCGCGTACGCAGCCCACACCGCGTCGACGTCCTTGAACGACATCCCGTCGGAGGTGTTGATGAACTCGCGATGTCCGTTGTTGTCCTCGTCGGTGCACAGCGGCCACGGGCAGTTCCCGTCGATGCGCTCGAGGGGCCAGTGCCCGTTACACGGCGCGACGGCGCGGTTCGGGATGCTCCAGCTCCCCGAGCGGTAGTGCATGATCGACGTGAAGTCGTAGCTGCCGAAATCGACGTTCGGGTCGGACTTCTTGGTGAAGTTACCTTCCTTGTCGTCGAGCGTGCACTCGGGGCGGTACGCGACGTACTGGTCGCGGTCGTAGCGCGTGTGCTCGTGGTAGTGGCCGATCGCGTGCAGGAACTCGTGCTGGAACCCGCGGGCGCTGAAGCCTTCCGCGGCGCTGATGATCTGCTGACCGCCGAGGAAGCCGACCTGGCCGGCGCCACCGGGGGTGTGGGACCGCCCTCCGCTCTCGTCCCAGGTGCGGATCAAGATGTAGCTGGTCGCGCAGTTGTCGGCCTGGTAGCTGCACGGGTTCGCGATCTCGATGAAGTCGAGAGGCGTCTCGGCCTCGATCGCGGCGGCCGCCGCGCGCGCGGTCACTCGATCGGCGTTCGACACGCTCGGATCGAAGGCGAACCGGACCTGGTTGTTCGGCCAGCGGCCCCCGCCGACGCGGATCGCCGCGCGCTGGCCGAGCTCCTCGGCGCGACCCACGATGATGTCGCCCTGGACGATCACCAGGCCGTCGACGATCTCGTAGCGCTCCTGCTGGATGCCCCACGGATACTGGACCGGGACGGTCCCGGACGTGGGCGTGACCTCGTCGGGGGCCGTGGAGCTCGGGGCTTCGTCACCTGGCTCGGACGTCATGCACGCCGAGGCCAGTGGGAGCGCGGATACGAACAGGGCAGTACTCAGTCTCAAGGGGATCCTCCTGTGGGGTTCCCCTGGACAGAGCGGCGAGGCGCGCTCGCGTTTCAGACAATCGCCACGCGCCGGGCGATCGGCTCTCGCCGCGAGCTCGCGTCCTCGCGCCGCAACGGCGCGCGTCGCACGCACAGGACGCACCGCACGAGCACGGCGTGTCGGTCGGCGTCGCGCATCCGGTCACGACGTCGCGGCCACCGGCCGTGACGTGTCGGTATCCCGCCGCGCTCAGTGCACGGTGACGAGCGCGGCGTCCTTGCGCTGGCGCTCCTCGACCTCCCGCCGATCGCGCAACACGCGATACGCGAGTGGGATCGTGCTCAACGCACCGAGCGCGAGCAGCGGCAGGCCGAGGCGGCGACGCAGCGCCGGATCGAGGCGATCGGAGATCAGGAGCCCGACGCCGAGCCCGATCATGGCGCGTGTCCCACCGATCAACGCGATCTCGGGCAACGTGACGCGATGTTCTCGCATGGTGTCCTCGTCACCAGGAGTTGCAGGCCGGGTGCCACGAGCGGCGCGCGCGCAGCGAGGACACCAGGTGTGCGCCGGGCGCTCGAGTTGCACGTCGGGTGGGCATGACGTGGATGTCTCCTGAGTGGCGCACCGGCGGTCGGATGTTCGCCGACCGCCGCGAGGCGGGCCGGCTGCTCGCGGGCGCGCTGACGCGATACGCCGGGACCGACCCGATCGTGCTCGGGCTGCCGCGCGGCGGCGTGCCCGTCGCGGACGAGGTCGCGGAGCTGCTCGGCGGGACGCTCGACGTCTGGGTGACCCGCAAGCTCGGCGTGCCCGGGCACGAGGAGCTCGGGATGGGCGCCGTGTCGGAGGGGCCCGCGGTCGTCATCGAGCACGGCATCGTCGATCCGCTCTGCATCTCGCGCGAGCAGATCTTCGCGGTCGCGCATCGGGAGATCGCGGAGCTGCGCCGACGCGTCCAGCGCTTCCGGCCGGGCGGCGAGATGCCGAGGCTCGCGGGCAGGACGGTGATCCTCGTCGACGACGGGATCGCGACCGGCGGCACCGTGCGCGCCGCCATCCACGGAGTGAAGAAGGCGGGCCCGGCGCGCGTCGTGCTCGCGGTGCCGGTCGCCCCCCCGGAGGTGGTCGCCGCGTTGCGTCCCGAGGTCGATGACCTCGTGTGCCTGCGCCAGCCGCCGGACCTGATGGCGATCGGGCTCTGGTACGAGGACTTCCGGCAGGTCTCCGACGACGAGGTGGTCCACATCCTCGAGCGCCGGCGCGCGCAGTCCGCCGCGGCGCGCGCGTAGGGACCCCTGCTCACGCCTGTGGCCGTCGCACGACCCGTGATGCCGCGGCGGGCCGCTGGAGGTCGACCGCGAGCTCCATCAGCGCGCGGCGCTCGGCGGCGGCGATCGTGGCGCGCACCGCGTCGACGGCGTCGAGGTTGACCGAGATCGAGGTGATGCCCGCGCGCACGAGGTGCTCCGCGAGCTCGGGGCGGTTCGACGGCGCCTGGCCGCACAGCGAGGAGGTGATGCCGGCATCTCGGCACGCGTGGATGATGCGACCGATCGCGTCGAGCACCGCGGGATCGCCCTCGTCGAACAGCTCGGAGCAGGTCTGCGAGTCGCGGTCGACGCCGAGGACGAGCTGGGTGAGATCGTTGGAGCCGATCGACGCGCCGTCGATGCCGAGCGCCGCATACGTGGGGAGCCAGTACGCGATCGACGGCACCTCCGCCATGACCCAGCGGTGGAGCCCGCGGTGGCGGCCGAGGGGGCTGCGCTCGACGAGCTCGAGGCAGGCCTCGAGCTCCCATCGCGTGCGCACGAACGGGATCATGAGGTGGAGGTTCGGCGTCTCCTCGCGGACGCGCGCGAGGACGTCGAGCTCGAGCAGGAACAGCTCGGGATCGCGGACGTAGCGATAGCAGCCCCGGAGGCCGATCATCGGGTTCTCCTCGATGGGCTCGTACTTGTCACCGCCCACGAGCCCGCGGAACTCGTTGGTGCGGAAGTCGTACGTCCTGTAGATCACGGGGCGCGGGTGGAACGCGCGGGTGATGCGGAGCAGCGACGCGGTCATCTTCGACCGGAACTCCTCGGCGCCGCCGGCCGCGACGAGCTCCTTGGGGTGACGGCCGCCGAGCGCGTCGGTGATCATGAACTCCGCGCGCAGGAGGCCCACCCCATCGACGGGCAACGCAGCGGCGTGCTCCGCCTGGTCGGCCATCGCGAGGTTGACGTAGACGCGCGTCGCGAGCGCCTCGAGCTCGCGCGGGGCGGGGCGCGCCGGAGCAGAGGGCGCCTCGACGCGCGCGGGGCCGGAGGCGACGTCTCCCGGCGCGAGCGCTCCGGCCGTGATGCGGCCCTTGCCGCCGTCGACGGTGATCTCCTCGCCGTCGCGCAGCACCTGCGTCGCCCGGCGCGTGCCGACGACGCATGGGATGCCGAGCTCGCGGCTCACGATCGCGGCGTGGCTCGTGACGCCGCCGCTGTCGGTGACGAGCGCGGCCGCGCGGCGGATCGTCGGGACCCAGTCGGGCGACGTCATCGGCGCGACGAGGATCTCGCCTGCCGCGAGGCGCGCGCCCTGATCCGGTGTGCGGAGCACGCGCACCTTGCCGTGCGCGATGCCGGGCGAGGCGCCGAGACCCGTCAGGAGCGTCTCGCCCGCCGGCTTGTCGGTCGCGGCGTGCTCGCGGCGCGCGAGCGTGGTGATCGGTCGCGTCTGGACGAGGTACCACCGGCCGCGCTCCTCGGCCCACTCGAGGTCCTGGGGCTCGCCGTAGTGGCGCTCGACCTCGAGCCCGAGCCGCGCGAGCTCGAGGAGCTCGTCGTCGGCGAGCACGCGCCGGGTCGCTTGCTCGTCCGCGAGCTCGACGCGTCGATCCTTGCCGTCCGGACCGCGGACGATCTGGAACGCCTTGTGGCCGACGTGTGCGTCGAGCAGCCGCGGCCCTTGCTTCGCGAGCGTGTACGTGTCGGGCTCGACCTGGCCGCCCACGACGACCTCGCCGAGCCCGAACGCCGCCTCGATCACGATCCGCGAGGTGTCCCCGCTCGCCGGATCGGCCGTGAACATCACGCCCGAGCGCGTCGAGCTGACCATCCGTTGCACGACGACGGCGAGCGTGGGCTCCTCGGTGAGCCGCTGGCTCTTGCGGTACGCGAGCACGCGCTGGCCATACGCCGAGGCCCAGCATGCCTTCACGCGATCGACGAGCGCGTCGAGGCCGACGACGTGCGTGTAGCTCTCGTGCATCCCGGCGAACGAGGTCGACGCGGTGTCCTCCGACGTGGCCGACGAGCGCACCGCGACCGGTGTGTCCCCTCCGGGCTTTCCCTCGCTCGTTCCTCCGATGCTCCGATACGCCGCCGCGAGCTCGTCGCGGAGTGACGTGGGGAGCTCGAGTCGGGCGATCAGCGCCTGCATCTCGCGTGACGTCGCCGCGAGCTGCGCTGGATCGTCGGGATCGGCCTTCGCGAACAGGTCGCGGAGGCGTGCGCGGATCCCCGAGGCGTCGAGCGCGCGCAGGAACGCGGTCACCGTGACGACGAAGCCCGGCGGGACCGGAAAGCCCGCGCGGGTCATCTCGCCGAGGTTGGCGCCCTTGCCTCCGACACGCGCCACGTCCTGCCTCGACACCGCGTCGAAGTCGAGGATCTGCGCGGCGTCCCGGTGCTGCTGGTGCTGCATGTCCCCTCCTCACGAGGACGTGATGCACGGCACGAGCCCGCGACGAGCGGGCGCGACGATCAGCGCTTCTCGAACGTGGCGCAGTCGGCGTGCTGTGCGTGCACCGAGACCGTGATCGCCGCGGCCTGGCACTCCAGCTCCTGGTTGTACCGACACGCCTGGACCTTGCACGCGCCCACGCCGGCCTTCGCCCCGTGGTCCGGGACATGCGAGGCGCTCGGAATGAAGGTGTCGCACGCGGGGTGGATCCCGTCGCCCACCGTGATCGCGCGCGCGTGGCACGTGCGGTCCTGGTTGTACGCGCAGCCCGTCGCCGCGCACGAGTCCACCGGTGGCATCTCGATCGTGAGCCTCATGCCCACGGCTGTTGCAGATCGAGCGCCAGGCCGCGGTCGAACGCTGCTGCGAACACGGCTGTCAGCCCCCGAGATACGCGGCGATCGCGCGCACGAACGCGGGCGCGACGCGCGACGCGCTCCCCGCGCCGCCGCGCTGCAGCTGGATCCCGAGGGTGATCGGGATCGTGCCCTGCGGCGTGACGACGCCGAACGCGAGCACGAGCAGGCTGTCGTCGGGAGGCGTTTTGCCACAGGTGAGCTGCGCGCCGCCCGCGTTGCGCTTGTTCCACGCCTTGCAGGCCGCGGGACGGCGCGCGATGTCGGCGAGCGAGTCGATCGTGCCGGTCTTCGCGCCGTAGACGACGAGCTTCGGCTCCGCGAGCAGCTCGGCGAGCGCGGCGTGTGCGGTGCCGCCGGGGCGGACCACCGCGCACAGGCCGCCATCGGCGCCGAGCACGGTCGGGCTGCGGCCGGCGCCGAGCGCGCACGACCACGACGGCGTCGTACCGACCGCGGGCGCCGGGAACCACGACGCCGCGAGGCGCGGGACGTCACCGGCGAAGTCGTACACGACGCGCCCGAACGCGTCCGTGAGCTGCGCGAGCGAGCCGATCGGAAGCGCGCCCGATCCGCGCAGGAGCTGGAGGTACTCGCGGACCGCGATGTGCGTCTGCTTGGCGCGGTTGTCGGTGTACGGATCGACGCGATCGGGGCCGAGCGCGACGAGGTAACGCAGGTCCGCGGTCTCCGCGGGCACGGGGAGCGCGCGCGCCGCACACACGTCCCGGCGCGCGGCCGCGCGCTCGCAGCTCGCGCGATCACCGAGCGTGCACAGCGGCCGTCCGAGGAGCTGCTCGAGGCGCGTCCACAGCGGCGTGCGTCGCAGGCCCGCGATCGACAGCCCGCGCGGGCCGAGGATCGTCCCCTTCGCATCCGAGATCTGGAGCGGCATCTCGGGAGGCCAGCTCGCCAGATCGGAGAGCTGGATGTCGGCGAGCGTCACGGGTGTCGCGCCGGCGGCGAGCTGGCCCGCGGGCAGGGCGAGCCCGAGCAGGCCGATCGCGGCCTGGTACCAGTTCGGCGAGCGCGCCAGGAAGGCGTGGAGGTCGGCGGTCGTCGGGGACCCCGCCACCGAGGTCGGCGGGCAGTGGCCGAGGATCGGCGCGACCTGCTGGCCGCGGCGTGCCTTGCAGCCAGGCGCCGAGCCGGCTGCGGTCAGCTCGAGCGCGGCGGCCTCGTCGGGCGCGGCGAGCTCGAGTGCGCGCGCGACGAGCGGCTTGAACGTCGAGCCCACGGCGATCGGCAGGTTCCACTCGACGCGCTCGGCGTCGGCCTCGCCGCGCGTGTTGCGGAGACGGATCAGCTCCGCCTCGGCGGCGGCGTCGACGGGCGCGTACGCGAGCGGCGGGCGGCCGGGCACCACGTTGCCCTGTGCGAGGAGCTCGCCGGTGTCGCCCCGGAGCACGACATACGCGACACGCGCGGGCAACACGTCGCGACCGGTGTGCGCCTTCGGCGCGCCGAGGATGTCGCGCGCGAGCTGGCGCAGCGACTGCGCGAGCTCGGGCTGGAGCGACACGCGACACTCGAGCGCGCCGTCGAGCGGGCTCGGCTGGCAGACCTGCTCGCGCGGGATCGGCGGCGGTGACAGCGTCCCGCACGCGGGCCCGTCGGTAGCGCGCTCGCGCGGTGCCTGGGCCGCGTGGATCCAGCCGTCGAGACCGAGGGAGCGATCGAGCTCGAACGGGTTCACCCAGCCGAGCTCGGGAAGCGAGGCGCCGTACGGATACACGCGCCGGGGGCGATCGCCCAGCCGTCGCGTCTCGTCGGCGAGCAGCGGATCGACGGTGGCCGGGGCATCGCCCCAGCTGCGCCGCGGCCGGTAGAGCACGAGCGTGCGGTGATCGCGCGGGCCGGCGACGACGAGCGTCAGGCGATCGAGCGCGACCTCACCGGTGCGCGCGAGGCGCTTCCACCCACCCGGCTCGGTGGCGACGAACAGCTCCGCGGGTCCGCGGACCACCGCGCCGCGCGGGTCGGCCTCGAGCACGACGTCGGCAGCGACGGTGACGCGCGCCGCCGGTTGGACGCCGTCACCCAGCGCCGAGAGCGCGACCTCCGGAGCCCCCGGGCGCAGACGAACGATGCGCGTCCCCGCGACGACCTCGCCGACGTCGCGCGCCGCGACGCCGAGCGGCGTGCTCACGACGCGGATCCGCGGCTGCGCCGGCGACGGTGGTCTCGCCCGCAGCGCCGCGATCGGGCCGTCGTCCCGCACGACCTCGCACCGGGCGTGGACGCGCTCGCCCTCGCGCTGCACGCGCAGGCGGAGCTCGGGCCATCCGAACCGGCGGGTCGCCACGCAGGTCTCCCCGGATCGCGCGAGCTGCCACGGGCCCGCGCCCTGGCAGGCCTCGAGCGCCGCGACGACCCCGTCGCGCTCGGCGCTCCACGCCGCCCGCAGCTCGCCGTCGAAGCGCGCGGTGGCGCCATCGGTCGGCTCGCCGGCGATCACGGTGGGCACCACGTCGGACAGCGACGCGCCGTCGCGTTCGGTCCACTCGCACGCGAGCGACTCGGCGTAGTCGAGCGCGCGCACCACGCGCGCGTCGTCGTCGGCCACGCGCTCGAGCGCGAGCCCGCCGGCGCGCGCGACGACGAGGATCGCCGCGGCCCCGGTGACCGCCAGGCCGACGAGGACGATCCGGCGTGCGCGCGCGAGCCGCGGCGTCCGGCGCACGCGCTCGTCGTCGGGGGCGCCATCCCCCGCGAGCACGCACCACACCGCGCCGATCACGAACACCCACAGATCCGCCGGGCTGTCGAGGCCGAGCCCGGGCCAGCTGATGCCGGTGAACGGCACGACGCCGAACGCGGCGAGCGGCTGGTACACCGCGAGCGTGGCCACGACCGAGATCGCGAGCCATCGCGCGCGCTGCTCGCGACTCGCGTGGCGCATGCGAACGCTCGCGAGCGCACCCGCCGCGACGACGAGCACGAGCAGGAGCGCGATGCCCTGGGTCACGCCGGCGACCCCGGCCTCGCGCGCGACGAGCACGGGGAGGTAGTCGTTGTCGAGCGAGCGGCTGACGCCGGGATCGCGGATCCGGGCGCCGAAGTAGCCCTGGCCTCGCCACGCGTCGACGTCGGCGACCGGATCCAGCGCGACCTCGCGCCACGCCGAGACAGTGGCCGCGAACGAGCGCTCGTCGCGCAACAGCGCGTAGCCGGGCTCGACGAGCGCCGCGACGCGCCGCGCGCTCACGCTCGTGCCGGACGTCGCGCGTGCGAGCGCGGCCTCTCGCGCTCCCCACATCGCGAGCGCCGCGAGCGCGGCGGCGACCCACGGCACCCAGCCGCGGCGGTGCGAGCGCGCGAGCAGCGCGGCGATCCCGAACAGCACCGCGATCCCGAGCGGGACGTGGAGCATCGCGACCGGGCCCTGCGCGAGGAGCTCGTGGTCGCTCGACGCCAGCGCCCAGCCCGCGACGCCGAGCGCGAGCACGATGGTCGCCAGGCCGTGGACGAGCAGCACGCGCGCGTGCTCGCGCTCGAGCAGGCCGATGCGACCCGCGTGCGACGCGTCGTAGATCGCGTCGTGGCCGGCGACCAGCATCGCGAGCGCGAGCCCGGTGCCGGTGATCGCGAGCGCGACGCCGTGATCGTAGCTCGCGATCGCGGCGACCGAGAGCGCGAGCGCGCACGCGAGGCGTAGCCGGCGACCGAGGCTCGACTCGGCGGCGACGAGGGTGCGCAGGGCGGCGTGCCCGGCGAGGACCGTCGCGTACGCGAGGCCGAGCTTCAGGAGCGTCGTGCGCGGCGCCGCGGCGCGCGACACGAACGCCGCGATCGCGAGCACGGCGAGCACGACGTCGGGCCCGAGCCACGCGCGGTCCGCGACGCGAGGCCTCGGCAGCTCGGTCACCAAGGGGAGCAGCGCCGCCGCGAGCGAGAGCCCGAGCACGCCGAGCGTGATCACCGACGGTGACGGCGTGACGCCGACGACGAGCGCGCCGATCAAGAGCCACCCGGCCCACGCGGTGAGCGCGCGCACGCAGCGCACCCGGAGGGCGCCGGGCAGGAGCGACGCGGCCGCACCCGCCAGCGTCGCGCCGATCGCGACGGCGGCGAGCAGGTTGTCGTGCACGCGGCTGCCGGATGACGCGAGGTCGCGCAGCATGTCGATCCGGTACGCCCAGACGAGGCGCCAGCTCGTCAGCGCGACGAGCCCGGCGCCGAGCACGCCGAGCCGGAGCGCGCGCGCGAGCGAGCTCATGCGCCGGCCGCGGCGCCGCGCGATCGCGAGCCCGACGAGCAGGACGAGCGGTGGCAGCCCGATCGCGAACGCCGCACGCACACCACGGTCCTGCACGCGCGCGGCATCGGGGAGTAGCGGCAGCGCGTCGAGCACGAACCCGCCGGCGTCGAGCGCGCAGCCGTCGGCGACCGCCTGGGCCGCGCCGGGCTCCGGAGACCACGCCGCGCAGTCCGTCGGATCGAGCGGGACCGCGAGCATCATCGACGACGCGCGCCGGCCGACGACCTCCCAGGTCGTGAGGCCGGGGATCGGGTCGCCGCCGCCGATGCGCAGCGCATCCCCGGCGCGCGCGACGAGCCGCTCGGGCACGAACCGACCGCGCCACACCAGCGGGGTCACGGCGAGCTCGGCGCCGCTCCCCGCGCGCCGCACGACCAGCGCTCGCCTCGGGGCGTCGCCCTCGCACGTGATGACGAGCGCGGCCGTGCCGCGTGACAGCGAGACCGGCGCCGGCTGAGGGGCGCAGCGGTGGTGCGAGGCCACGCGCGCGGCGTCGTCGCCGGGCCGTAGCGCGCGCACGAGCGTGCCGGCGTGGACCGGGTGGAGCGTCACCGGCGCGCCGGGATCCTCCGTCGCCGGCTCGACGCGCGCGAGCACGTCCGGTCCCGCGCCGGGGAGCGCGACCGTGACCTTGGGTCCGTGCCCGATCGCGACCGGGCCGGCGAGCGGGACGCGCACGTCGCGGATCGAGAGGCTGACCTGCGCCCCGTCGCGCAGCCGTGTCGCGCGGCCCTCGGCGGCCATCGTGCCGCCCCAGGTCCACACCGCGGCGACGATCAGCGCGGCGTACGCGATCGCACTCGTCGCGACCACGCCGCGACCGACGACGTCCATCGGTGTCGCGCGGGCGCGCCCCGACACGACGGCGGCGGCGACCACGAGCGCGACGAGCCCGGCGAACCACAGGATCAGCGCCATCACTTCCTCCGCCGCGGCAGCACCGACTTCTTGCGCTTGCTCGACGAGCTGCCGCTCCTGGCGGGCTCCTTCGCGGCGTCCGCCGTCGCGCTCTTCGCCGCGCTGCCCGCGCCCTCCGCTGCGGTCTCGGCGGGCTTCGTGTCGGGCGCGGGCGAGGCCGGGGCCGCGGCGGTGTCGTTGGGCGCCTCGGTCGTGGGCGCGCTGGTCGCCTCGGTCGTGGGCGCGTTGGTCGCCTCGGCCGCTGCCTCGGTCGCTGCCTCGGTCGCTGCCTCGGTCGCTGCCTCGGTCGCTGCCTCGGTCGTCGTCCCCGGCGTCGCCTCGGGCGCGGTGCCCTCGCGATCGCCCCCCGCCTCGGTGGTGCCGGGCGTCGCGCTCGCCGGCGCGGGCGGCTCGAGCGGGGGCGGGACGGTGAGGGCCGGTGCAGGCGCGATGACGACCGACGGTCCGCGCACGAGCAGCACGACGAGCAGCACGTTCGCGATCACGATCCCGAGCACACCGACGGCGAGCAGGCGTCGGTTGCTCGTTCGCTCCTCGGCGATCGCGCGCGAGGCCTGGCGCGCGCGCTGCTCGAGCTTCTCGAGCTCGGTCGTCAGCGCGACGAGGCGCGCGCGTGCTTGCTCGGTGATCGCGCGCTCGAGGCCGGCGGCGGTGGCGCGCAGCACCGCGTCGTCGACCGCACCGGCGACGGCGGCGCCGATCTCGGCGGCCTCGCGCTGGACCTCGCCACGGACCTCGGCGCCGAACCGCGACCACTCGGCGAGGAGCTCGTCGGCGCGGCGCAGGACCTGGGCGAGGTGATCGCTGATGTCGTCGAGCGCGACCGCGGTCGCGCGCCTCGGTTCACGCATGAGAGACCTCCACGAGCGGGCGCAGCGTCGTCGCGCGCTGCGCGATTCGCCGGAGCAGCTCGGTGCGCTGTGCGGCGGGCAGGAGCGCGTGCCAGCGCGCCTCGGCGATCGCGCGCGCCGGATCGCGTCCATCGAGGAGCTCGGCCAGCGCGCGCCGCACGACGGCGTCCGCGAGCCGATCGGCGAGCGTCGGCGCGGTGGGCATCGCGTCGAGTCGCCCGCGGCCCCACGCGTGCAGCGTCGTCGCGAGATCGCGCGTCGGCCCGATCACGGCCCGCTCGGCGGGCACCAGCGGGTCGGCCGCCAGGTCGACCTCGGCGACGAGCTCGTCGACCGTGCGCTCGCCTGCCGTCGCGAGCTCGACGAGCAGCGACCACGCCTGCGCCGCGCGCGAGGTCGGCACCGCACAGGCCTCGGCGACGAGCCTCGACACGCGATCCGGCTCCGGCGCCGCTCCGCGCGCCCACACGCCGGTCCGTACCCCTCGCGTGAGCGTCGCGGGGAGCAATCGCTCGACGCGGGCGATCTCGTGGTGCAGGCCGGGGCGGCCCGGATCCTCGACGCAGCGGGTTCCGCCGGCGAGCAGCCCGCGCGCGATCGCTGCGAGCTCGCGCTGGCTCGCCGCGACGGAGCGCACCGACGCCGCGGACGTGTCGGGGAGCCACGGCGCGGCCGGAGGCGTCTCCATCTCGGCGAGCAGCGCGGCCAGCGACGCACCGGAGGCCTCGGCGATCGTCACGACGAGGCCGGTGTAGCGGCGGCCGTCGGTCGGCGCCGTCGCGGCGAACACCTGGGCCCACGCGACGCGGCCGGGCGCGAGCTCCCACAGCACGGCGGGTGGCTCGAGCCCGCGCGCGCGCTCGACGAGGCTCGCCCGCAGCTCGCGGTCGAGATCCGGTGGGTACCAGTGGAACTCCCCGCGCGACGCGGCCGGGCTCTCGTGTTTCTGCAGCCACGCGTGGCGCAGCGCGATGCTCATCGCTGCCCCGCATCGAACGGCCGCGCCCACACCTCCGGGCGCGGGGCGTACGCGGTGTCGTCGGGGACGGGCGCGGTCGGCGGACGCACCTCGATCGGGGCGGGCGCCGGCGTGGGCTCGTGGACGGGTGCGCGCCGCGCGCGCTGCCAGCGCACGACGCCGAGCAGCCAGTCGAGGAAGTGGCGATGTGCGTCGCCGCTGAACGCGCCGGGGCCCTCGTCGTACTCGTACGTGAGCGCCCCGGTGTCGGGATCCGCGGCCACGCTGGTGCGGATCGCGGTGTCGTAGCGCAGGTACGCGACGCGGACGCCCTTGTCGCGCCCGTCCTCCGCGTCGAGGCAGAACGCGCGCACCTGCTCCCGCGCGACGCGCTGCGAGGCGCCGGGGGGCTCGCCTCGCGCGTGCACGCGGACCTCGACGACCTCGTCGCGCTCGGCGCCGCGCTCGCACAGCGGATCGACGACGCTCCAGCGGTTGATCGCGATCAGCGCGCGCGACACCTCGCGATCGAGCGACGCGAACAGCGGCAGCAGCTCGCGGAGCCGCTCGTACGCGCTGCCCTCGTCGTCGCAGGTGCCGAGCGCGAGCGGGTTGCAGATCAGGACCGGCACGAACGCGTAGCTGCGCCCGAGGCTCTCCGCCCGGCGGCGGCGCGCGTCGACGAGGCGGCCGAGCAGCGTGTAGTAGTCCGCCGCGCCCGCGGAGTAGACCTGCTCGCCGGCGATGTCCCAGAACGCGACCTCCACGTCCCGGAGGCGCTCGATCCGCCGGCGCGCGACGAGCGCCGCGATGCCCGAGACCAGGAGGCCGCTCGCGCCGATCAGCACGCCCTGCGCGGCGTCGTGGCGGACGCCGATCACCGCGCCGAGCACGACGAGCGCGGCGGCGATCCCGATCGTCGCGCCGACGCCCGCGGCGCGCCACGCCAGCTTGAGCGCGCGCAGTCCGCCCAGTCGATCGAGCAGCCCCGCCGCACGGACGCGAAACGTGACGTGGGGCACGACGCCCGGCGGAGTAGCCTCCGGCCGGGTCGCGCGCGGGTCGAGGACGAGGCGCATCACCTCCTGGTTGAGGCGCTGCTCGGCGCCGTCGAGCGCCGGGGCGTGTGCGTGGAGCGCCCGGATCGCGTGGACGATGAACTGCGTCTTGCCGTCGCCGCGCGCGCCGATCACGGCGAGATCGATCACCGCGGCGACGTCGTCGTCGGGATCGGTCAGGGTGCCGAGCCCGCGCAGCTCGGTGATCGGCTCATCCGCGAACAGCGCCACGCGCTTCGGCACAGAGCACTCCATGGTCACGAAGATGCGCGAGCAGGTCCCGCGGTGGACACGACATGTCGCCGCATGAAGAGCGGGCACCGCGCGCTGACCCCGCGCTGGCCCCGGCTGGGCCGAGCTCAGCGAATCGACTCCGGTTCCGGACGGCGGCTCAGCAGGTCGCGGCCGCGCGCCACGCCTGCCGGGCGCCGAACCCGTGCTCGTCGCGTCGCGCAAGGGGCGGGGCGATCGCGGTGTCACGTTTCGGCCCGCGGCTCGCTCTACTGGTCGATGCGTATCTCCTCGCGTTCCTCCTCCCCCGTACGTCTCGTCCTGATCTCGGCGGCCCTCCTCGCGCTCGCACCCGCGTGCAACCAGAAGGACAGCCCGCCGTCTCCTCCGGCGCGCACCACCGAGGGCGCCGCACACGCCGCCTCGGCCGACCCGCCGGCGCCTGCCGCCGAGCGGCCAGCGGCCCGACCCGCGGCGAAGCTCTCCGATGCACAGATCGCGGCGATCGTCGTCGCGGCCAACCAGGTCGACATCGACGCGGGACAGCTCGCGATCGCGAAGGCGAAGGACGCGGAGGTGAAGGACTTCGCGCAGCGCATGGTCACGGATCACGCCGCGGTCAACAAGGCCGCGGTCGAGCTCGTGACGAAGCTCGGGGTGACCCCGGAGCCGTCCGACGCCAGTCGCGCGCTCGCGGCGGGCGGCACGGAGGCCCGCGCCAAGCTCGACCAGCTCGAGGGGGACGCGTTCGATCGCGCGTACGTCGACAACGAGGTCGCGTATCACGAGGCGGTGATCGAGGTGCTCGACGCGCAGCTGATCCCGTCGGCGACGAACCCCGAGCTCGCGAGCGCGCTCACCGGGGCACGTCCGGCGTTCGAGGCGCACCTCCAGCACGCCCGGCACATCCAGGCCAAGCTCGCGGGCGGCGGCGCGGGCGCGGGCGCCGGCCACGCGCACACGCCATGACGCGCTCCACCGCTCGTCGCGCCGCGGCGTGCGCGCTCGTCGCGGGCGTCGTGACCTCGCTCGCGCTGGCCTCCTGCGCCGAGCGAGAGCCGCGCGTCCACCACGTCGAGATCCGCGCGATGCAGTTCGTGCCCGCCGAGCTCGTCGTCGACGTCGGCGACGTGGTGGTGTGGACCAACCACGACGTCGTCCCGCACACGGTGACCGCCGCGGGCCGCTTCGACTCGCAGCAGCTCGCGAGCCAGGCGACGTGGCGCTACGTGGCCGCCGGAACCGGAGCGATCGCGTACACGTGCACGTACCACCCGACGATGAACGCGACGCTCATCGTCCGCTGAGCGCCGTCAGGGCGCTTCGATGCACACCATGACGCGTTCGAGCAGGCGCGCGCAACGCTCGCCGTCGAAGCGCCATAGATCCGGGACGGCGAGGCCCACGAGCTCCTCGACCGAGTCAGCGAGCCGGCGGGCGAGCGCCTGTCGTGCGCGATGGAGACGGACCCGCACGTTCTCCTCGCCGATGCCGAGACACCCGGCCGTCTCGGCGGTGTCGAGCTCGACCACGTCGCGGAGGACGAGCACCGAGCGCAACCCCTCCGGCAGCGCGGCGATCGCGCGCTCGAGCAACCGCGACAGCTCGTCGGCGTACAGCGCGCGCGCCGGGCTCTCGACCTCGTCGCGCGGCGCCTCCGTCTGGGCGACCTCGGCGAGCCGGCGCTCCCGCCGTCGCCGGAGCGCGGCCTCGTTCACGGCGATCCGCGAGACCCACGTCCGGAACGAGGACTCGCCGCGGAAGCTCGCCAGCGCGCGGTACGCGCTCAGCCACGCGGCCTGCGCGGCGTCCTCGGCGTCGTGGTCGTTCTGGAGCACCGCGCGGCACGCGCGAAACACCGTCTGGTTGTGGCGGCGCACGAGCACCGCGAAGCGACGGCGATCACCCGCGAGGATCTCGGCGATCAGCTCGGGATCCGACGGCTCGGACGAGGTGGGTACCGGGGCGGCCTGGAGCGGCATGGACAAGAGAGCATCGAGCCCGGCGCGATGTTACAGCCGAGCGCCCGGGCGCAGGAGCTCGTCCTCGATCTGCAGGTGCTGGACGGTGTCGGCCTCGAGGTGGGCGAGCTCGGCGAACAGGACGCGGTAGCTGCTGCTGGCCCATGGCGGGCACACGTAGCCGTCGCACGCGGCGCGCAGCTCCACGAGCGAGCGCTGGAGGCTCACGTGCTCGTCTGCCATGCGCGCCAGCAGGCTGTCGAGCCGGGGCGCGCCGGAGAGCAGCGCCGGGAACACGACGCGCTCCTCCTCGGCGAGGTGCGCGGACAGGCTGCGCGCGAGCGCGTCGAAGATGCGCGCGACCTCGAGGAGCGATGGCTGGCGCTCGCGGTGGGTCCGCGCCACGTTGGCCACGAGCCGCTGGAGGAACGGCAGCGTGCGGTGGAGGTACTGGTGATGGCCGGCGATCACGCGGAGGATCCGTTGCCGCGGCGGGAGCGTCCGCGGATCCGCCGGTGGCCGGCCCTTGCGCTCGCGGATCGCGCGCTCGCAGTCGATCAGCACGCGCGCGGGATCGAGACCACGCTCGCCGCAGGTCTCGAGCAGGGTACGCGCTTCCGCGCTCGCGTACTCGAGCTGATACCGCTCGAGCACCACGGCGCACTCGGGATGCTCGACGACGAGCTCGGCGACCGGGCGATCCATGGAGAGCCGCATGTGCGACCGCCGAGCACGGCGCATGCCGTCGCCGACGGTCGTATCCGGCGCGAGCTCCGGACCGCGCGATGGTCTCGATTCGAGCCGCCGGGTCTCGATCCGAGAACGCCGGTGGCCCGCGGCTCACGTGCGGGGCGCCGGGTACCGCAGCGTACCGCGCCGGCGATCGACGCGCGCGAACGGCGTGCGCCGGGCGCGCTCCGCCTTGGTCGCGGTGAAGATGTGGAGCACGCGGAAGCCGCGCGTGATCGCGTAGTCGGCCACGATGCGCCGGTGGCATCGCCACCACAGCACCTCCGCGCACATGATGGCGCAGGTCGTGCGGCGCGCGAGCGCGAGCAGCTCGTCGAGCGCCCGACGAAACGCCTCGGTCTCGGCGTAGTCCGCGTAGTTCTTGAACGCCGGGTGCTGCCAGCCCGCGTTGCGGGCCGGGTCCACCGTCCGATCGCGACCGCGTCGGCCGCCGAGGTCCGGCATCTCGCGATAGGCGATCCCCGCGCGCGCGAGGCGCCGGCGCAGCGGGGCGGCGTCGAACTGCGGGTTGGCGCGCGAGCGCGTGAAGTGCCGGATGTCGACGAGCGTCTCGACCTCCCACGCGGCGAGCGCGTCGACGAGCTCGTCGACGGTGCGCGTCGAGTGGCCGATCGTGTAGAGCGGGCGCGCGCGGCGCTCAGCGCGGGCCACGCTGATGGAGCTCGACGTAGAACCGGACGTTGCCCTCCGGCTCCACGCGGTGCGGCACCTCCGGTACGACGATGCCCGTGATCCCGGGCTCGAGCAGCGCCTCGCGCGCGAGGGGCGGCTCGACGACGTAGCGGAGGCGGCCTTCGAGGACGTGGATCACGCCCCACACGCCGGGCTTCGTGGTGTGGTTCTTGCGCAGCCCGTCGGGCACGGTGTCCTGATCGAGCTCGCGGGTCTGCTTGTAGGCCACGTATCCCGCCGGCAGCTCGAACCGATCGCACAGCGCGCAGGACAGCAGGGCGCCGAGCTTCTCCGCGCGACCCTCGGCGGTCTCGACCCAGGGCCGGTGCCAGAACGGCGGGCGATGGCGAACGTGCTGTTCGTGCCCGCAGCGCAGCTCGGCGATCCAGTCGCCGACCTCGTCCTGGCGGAAGCCGACGATGGCTCGGTCCATGCCCGACCCTACCCCGGCACGCCGCGCGCGGCGACGTGGCGTGACCTCACGGCTGCTCGCCGGCGCGCGGGAGCAGCGGCTGGAGCACCCACGCTTCCTTGGTGAGGTGCAACATGAGGACGCTGCGGAGCGCGCTGACGAGCTGGCGCTGACGCTGGCGGTCGCGCTCCGCGAGCGCATCCCACAACAGGACGACGAGCTGGCGGAGCATCACGTGCTCGCGCCGCATCCTCGCCGTCGGCAGGTAGGGTGCAGGGCGGTCCCCTTCGAGGAGCGGGAACAGCGTTCGCTCCTCGTGGCGGAGGTAGGTCGTCAAGCGCTGCCCGAACGTCGCCAGGTGGTGACGGGCGGCGCGGAGATCGTGGCTCTGTAGCGCGCGGTCGAGCCGGAGCAGGTCGTCGTCGAGCGGATCGGATGGGGGCTCCATGGGTTCCTCACGACCACGTGCGTGCAAGTTGCGTGCGTGGGTCCGCCCGCGCGTCGATTCGTCGTCCACGCGCGAACGCGCCGGGTGCGTGGTATCGAACGGACGACATGCTCGAACCCTTGCTCGGGCTCACCACGGATCTCGCGACGGATCTTCCCGCCGAGGCGCGCTACCGCCGGTTGCTCGGCGCGGCCCGGGAGCTGGTGCCGTGTGACTCGATCGCGTTGCTCCGGCTCGAGGGCGAGACGCTGGTGCCGCTCGTCACCGACGGCCTGCGCGCGGAGGCCGTCGCGCGGAGGTTCCCGCCGTCGGAGCACCCACGGCTCGCGCGCATGCTCGCCGCCGCGGGGCCGGTGCGGTTCACGCGGGTCGACCTGCCGGATCCGTTCGATGGCCTGTTCGCGGAGCGCGGCGACGAGTGCTCGCGCGTTCACGCGTGCATGGGATGCGCCGTCACGGTGGAAGGGCAGGTCGCGGGCGTGCTCGCCCTCGACGCGCTGGCACCGAGCGCGTTCGACGCGGTCTCCGACGAGACCGTCGCGCTGCTCGCGGCGCTGGCGGGGGCCGCGATCCGGACCACGGGGCTCAGCTCGGCGCTCGAACAGGTCGCGCTCCGCGAGCAGCTCGTCATGCGGCAGCTCGTGCGGGAGGCGATCGATCGCGGCGGCGGCGAGCTGCTCGGGAACAGCCGCGTGATGTCGCGCCTCCGCCAGGAGATCTCGGTGCTCGCGGGCTCGGACCTGACCGCGCTGATCACCGGCGAGACCGGCGTCGGCAAGGAGCTCGTCGCGCACGCGATCCATGCCGCGTCGGTGCGTCGCGAGGCCGCGATGGTGCACGTCAACTGCGCGGCGCTGCCGGAGTCGCTCGCCGAGAGCGAGCTGTTCGGGCACGTGCGGGGGGCGTTCACCGGCGCGCTCGATCACCGCGCGGGCAAGTTCGAGCTCGCCGACGGCGGCACGCTGTTCCTCGACGAGATCGGGGAGCTCCCTCTCTCGATCCAGCCCAAGCTCCTGCGCGTCCTGCAGTCGGGGGAGGTCCAGCGCGTGGGTGCGGATCGCACGCTGCGCGTCGACGTGCGCGTGATCGCGGCGACCAACCGCGATCTCGAGGAGGAGGTCCGCGCCGGGCGGTTCCGCGGCGATCTGTATCACCGGCTCAACGTGTACCCGCTCGTCGTGCCGCCGCTGCGCGAGCGCCGCGACGACATCCCGCTGCTCAGCGGCCATTTCCTCGACCTCGCGCAGCAGCGGCTCGGGATCGAGCAGCTCCGGTTGACGGTGGCCGCACGCGCCAGACTCCGCGCCCACCGCTGGCCCGGCAACGTGCGCGAGCTCGAGCACGCGCTGCTCCGCGGGGCGCTGCGCGCGTCGGGCGGTCGTCGCGACGGAACGGTGGTCATCGACGTCGATCACCTCGGCATCTCCGCGGACGCCGTGACGTCCCCGAGCACGGACGACGCGTCGCCACGCTACGCGCTGCGTGAGGCCGTCGACGCGTTCACGCGGAAGCTGATCGTCGACGCGGTCGAGGCCAGCGGCGGCAACTGGGCGGAGGCGGCGCGCCGGCTCGGGCTCCAGCGAGGGAACCTGCACCGGCTCGCGACCCGGCTCGGCGTGTCCCGCTCGTGAGCGCGGGCTCGATTCGAGCACGCGTGTCGTCGTTCCGAGAACCGCGCCGGCGGGACCACGGCGGAACGAGCCGCTGAACGCATGCGCGCCCGCGGCACGCGCCTGGCACTCGCGCGCGCCATGGCTGCAGTTCTCTGTCTCGTTCTCCTCCCCTTGGTGCTCGCGGTGGGCTTCATGCTCGGGGTCGTCCGTGGCGAAGGCACCCTCGACAGCGTGATCGGGGGGCTCTCGTTCGTCGCCCTGTCCGCCGCGCTGTTCGGGACCGTGTTCAAGATGTCGCGGCAGTGGGACGACACGGGCGAGCACTGATCGTTCGCCGTCGAGGCCGCACGTGTGATCCGGGCTCCTCGCGTGGCGGGCGGCGCGCGGTGGGGCACGGATGCGTGACCGCGTGGCGACGTGCCCCTCCGGACAGCTCGCATGGCGGTGCGAGGTGCGGGCCGGCGGCGCTCACCGGCTGGCACCCGGGTTGCGACGCTACCTTGAGCGGAGGACATCATGAACGCCAAGGCCAAGATCCTCGGACATCCGATTCACCAGATGCTGATCGTGTTCCCGCTGGGCCTGCTCGCGACCTCGATCGTGTTCGACACCATCTATCTCGTCACGGACAACGCTCGCTGGGCGGACATCGCGTACGTGATGATCTCGGCCGGGATCCTGACCGGGTTACTCGCCGCGATCTTCGGGCTCGTGGACTGGCTCTCGATCCCCAAGGGCACGCGTGCCAAGCGCATCGGCGCGTATCACGGGCTCGGCAACGTGCTCGTGGTCGGGCTGTTCGCGATCAGCTGGTTCCTGCGCCGCGGCGACGTCGCTTACGACGGGATCGCGCCGTACGTGTTCGCGCTCGCCGGCGTCGCGCTCGCACTCGTGACCGGCTGGCTCGGCGGCGAGCTCGTCGATCGGCTGTCGGTGGGTGTCGACGAGGGTGCGCACCTCGACGCCCCGAGCTCGCTGTCACGGCGTCCCGCGAGCGAGCGGGCGAGCGCTCGGCCGGCGCCAGCTTCGCGGACCTGACGCGCGGATCCCCGCTCGTCCACCCGCACGTCCATACGGTCGGTAGCTGCCGACGCGATCTGCGCGCCGGCACGCACCGCGGCCTCGCGTGGTGGTCTACAATGGTGCATCGCACCCTCGCGTGGTGCACCAGTCGATGTACCGGCGTGCGCTCCTCGGCGTTCTGATCGTCACCGGATGTGGCCGGGTCGGGTTCGACGCGCGCGACGAGCCTGCGAGCGTGACGACGTCGCCGCTCGGCGGGGAGTGGCCCGACTATGCCTCGGCGAACGATCTCTCGGTCGCGTGCGACGTCTCGTCGCCGGATCTCCGCTGGTCGGACTGCGTCCACCTCGGCACGTACCGCGAGGTGAAGATCCCCGGCGAGACCTCGTGCGAGGGGCTCGTCGCCCGGGACGAGCTCGGCGCGCTCGCCTGGGCCTGCGCCGAGCTCGACGGTGGCGTCCTCGTCCGCTCGACGGGGCTCGCACCCGGGCGCGGGTTGCGCGACCTGATCGAGGGGACGGCGTGGCGCGCGAACCGGGTGACGGTCACGCGCGACGGCGCCCTCGTCGCGCAGACGCCGTGGTCCACGTGGTGGACGACGCCGATCGTGCCGTTGCCCCCGAGCGACGGCGGCGACGTCGTGCGGCTCGATCTCCCTCGCACGGTCTACGCACTCGCGGAGACGCGGGTGGCGGCCGGGTACGAGATCACCACCGACGGTGTCTCGCTCGTGACGCTCGGAGACGCGGCGCTGGTCACCGACGCCGCTGGGCACGCGAGCTGCGATCTCGGCGGATCGAACGACGGCTGCGTGGTGCGCGCACGGAGCCGCCAGCGCCTGTGGGTCGAGCTCGCGCACGAGAGCACGGAGGCGCTGTTCCCGACGGTGGTCGCGTGGGAGGACGTCGCGATGTCCACGATCGGTGCCGTTCGCGATGACTCGCCCAGCCTCGAGCGCGCGGTCTGGCTCGGGGCGTCGCGCGGCAACCGCGTCACCGACGTGACCACCCGGCGCGCCACGGTGGCCGTCGGCCTCGTGGGCTCGCGCGGTAACCTCGTCGAGGGCGTGCGTCAGGTGAATGGTCTCGCCGGGACGGTGTGGCTGGAGGCGGGCTCGGATCACAACGAGGTGCGCGCGATCGAGGCGAACCAGGATGACGGCGCGAGCATCGCGATCGCCGACTCGCGCGAGAACCGACTGTCGCGGATCCACGTCGCGCACGCGGAGGCGTGCGCGATCGAGCTGTCGAACGCGCACGACACCTGGATCGCCGACGCGCGCACGCTCGACAGCAACGGACCGGCGCTGTGCGCGACCGGATCCACCGGCACCGTGCTCACCCGCTTCCACTTCGCCGGCAACGGCGTCGAGCTCAGCGCGGGCTCGTCCGACACCACGATCACGCACGGCGTGATCTCGGCGGCCTACCAGGACCTGCCGTTCTACATCACGCTGTCGCCGCGCACGACGATCGCGTTCGTCACGGTCACGAACGCGCGGCGCGGCGGTCTCGAGATCGAGGGCAGCCACGACACGGTGGTCCACGACGTGGTGCTCGCGAACATCGGGGGCGACGCGATCGGCGTCGACGGCTCCGCGCGCTACCACCTGCAGGATCTGGCGATCGGTCACACCTCCGGGGCGCAGGTCGTGCTCGTCAACGCGTCGAGCGGCGTGTTCGCCGGAACGCTCGCCCTCGGCCCGGGAGGTGGGTGCGCCGTGTCGGGCGGGACCGAGCCCGGTCTCGACGCGACGTGTGCGCCGCAGGGCGCGAGCACCTCGAGCACGCGGACCGGGCTCGACTTCGCGGAGAGCATCGTCGGACCGCTGACGAGCGACGACGCGGCGAACCCGATCGATCAGGACGGCGCGGCGCTGCTCGAGCTCGTGGTCCCGAGCTTCCCCGTCGAGCGGTTCCCCGAGCTGTTCGCGTTCGAGAGCCTGTATCGCCACTGGGGGCACGAGGGAGCGTTCCCGACGCCGACGGCGCGGACGTGGTGTCGGCAGGGCGCGGGTACGATGCCGTGCCGGATCTGGGACTTCCGTCTCCGCGCGAGCGATGCCGTCCTGCGGGGCCGCGCTGGAACGATGGGCGGCGAGCTTCCGCGACCCGTCGCGGGATCCCCGTGCCCCGCGTACCTCGCGGGCGACGAGACCGTGACCGATCGGCACGTCCCCGCGCGCACGTTCCTCCGGCACGCCATCGAGCTGCCGGGCGGGCCGGGGAACGACGACGGCCTGTGCGAGTCCGGCGAGGTCTGCGTCGCCGCCCCGAGCTACGGCGCGTACGCCGGCGAGGGCACGCTCGAGACCGGCTGCATCTTCACGTCCGGCGCGGTCACCGACGTCACCCTCCACTGGTGGTCACAGTCGGGCGCGCAGGCGAGATGACCCCGCGCGTGCTCGGAGCGCGTGGGCTCGGCGACTCGCGCAGCAGCGCGTCACCGGCGCCCGAGAGAGGCGGCGTCGCGTCGCAGTTGCGATCACGCGCCCCCTTCCTATACAGCGACGGTGATCAAGCTCGTCACCTCGTCGCTCCTCGCGCTCTCGCTCGCTGCCTGTGGTGGCCGTGAGCGCGCGGCTCCTCCGCCATCTCCCGAGCACTCCGCGGCGGCGATGACGGCGCCCTCGCTTCCGGCGGGGCTGTCACGCGTCACCGACGTCAGCGAGGTCTGCATGGTCAACAACCAGTTCATGGGCCGCCCGCAGATCCCCGTCGAGGTCGACGGCAAGACGTACTTCGGCTGCTGCGAGATGTGCCGTGGCCGGATCGCGAACGAGCCCGAGGTCCGCACCGCGCAGGATCCCGTGACGGGCGAGCCCGTCGACAAGGCGACCGCGATCATCGTGCAGGACGCCGCGGGCAAGCTGCTCTACTTCGCGAGCGAGGACACGCTGCGTCGGTATCGCGGCTAGCGCCGCTCGCGGCGGTCGCGCCGGGTCAGAGATCGAAGTCGCCGGCGGCCTCGGGCTGGTAGCGGATCTCGACGACCCGCACCCGACGGCGGCCCGTCGGCAACTTCCACTCGATCTCCTGGCCGACCTTCAGCCCGAGCAGGGCGCTGCCGATCGGCGCGAGGACGGAGACCCATCCCTTGCTGGCGTCCGCGTCCTTGGGAAATACGACGCGGACGGTCCGGCGGGTACCGGTCTGCAGATCCTCGTACACCACGTCGCTGTTCATCGTGACGACGTCCGCCGGTACCTCGTTCTGACGGACCACGGTCGCACGCTGCAGCTCGGCGTCGAGCGACTCGGCGGCGGGCGAGGACGTGTGGTCGAGCAGCGAGAGCAGGCGCTGCAGGTCGCGGTCGGTGATGATGATCGAGGGAGTGGTGGTCGTGGTGGTCGAGATCACGGTGAACCTCCAGCCGGGTGCGGCAGCAAGGCGGCGCAGGTGGGTACCTGGCGGTCGGAGTCAGGCGGCGCGCGATGCGTCAGCCGACGAGCGCTCGCTCACCATCCGGCCGCGTCGCGCAGGTGTGCGCGGCGCGGCGGTATACGGACAGGAGGAGACGCTCCACAAGACGACCATGATGGGCCTGCGGAGCGTTGTCAACCTGGAAGCCACGGCGGGGGCGAGCCGCTCCGAGCAGGCCAGGGGCGGCCAGCAGCGCTGGAATCGTGAGCACCGCCTCGATCCCGGGTTGGATTCCGGGCGCCCGAGGGCAAAGTTTCGGCCATGGATTCGTTCCTCGACGAACGGCTGCGAGTCCGGCTGTTCGGGGAGGGTGGACGTGTAGCGTTGCGGGTCACGCGCATGCGCGCGGGCCTCGATGCCGCGGCCGTCCACCTCGTGGTCGCCCGCGGGCGCGATCGCCGCGGCCAGAGCGTGGAGCACCGGTACGTGCACAAGGTCGCGCACGGTCCCGTCGCGCGCGAGGCCGGGATCTACCGCCGCCTCGTGCACCGCTATCTCCCCACGCTCGCGCCGCGCCTCCTCCACGTCGAGCGCCCGCGCAAGACGGTGGCGATCCTCTACCTCGAGCACGTCCCGGGGCGGCCGTGGCCGTGGAGCGAGCTCGACATCTCGGCGGCGGTGCTCGAGCGCATCGCCTCGCTGCACGAGCTGGAACCCGACACACCCTTGCCGGCGTGGGACTACGAGAGCGAGCTCGCGGGCATGGCGCGCTGGACCGTCGACATGGCGCGACGCGCGACGACGTCACCCGCCCGTGACCTCGTGCGCGGTGCGGTACCGATGCTCGAGGATCTCACCGATCGACTCCCCGTGATGCGCGCGTACCTCGCGAGCGAGCGTCCGTTCGCCGGACGCGTGATCCACGGGGACCTGCACCCGGGGAACGTCATGATCCGGCGCCTCGACGGCCACGCCGACCCGGTGCTCATCGACTGGGCGCGCACGCGCGTCGGGTCGGCGCTCGAGGATCTGAGCTCGTGGGCGCAGTCCCTCGCGACGTGGGAGCCCGAGATGCGGCGGCGCCACGACTCGCTGCTCCAGCGCTATCTCGTCGCGCGGGGGCTGTCGCCGCGGCTGTCGACGGAGCTGCGCGACCTCTACTGGTTCGCGGCCGCGAGCAACGCGCTCGCCGGTGCGCTCGGCGTGCACCTCGAGGCGCTCGCCGACCAGCGCGAGCTCGATCCCCATGGCCCGTCCGCGCGATCGGCGCGCGACTGGTTGCGCATCGCGCGCCAGGCGCGGGCGCGGCTGTGAGCTACCCGGCGGCGCAGCTCAGGTCCGCAGCGCCGGCGCGAGGTGGGTGCGATCGTCGAACGATCGCAGCACGCCGCGATCGCTCGCCCAGTCGAGCTCGGTGAGGCTGGCGTTGCCGACGCGGAATGCCGACCAGCGCGCGGGTGGGGTGCCCGAGAGGTGTCCGAGCAGCTGGGTGATCACACCCGCGTGCGTCACGAGCGCGACGCGCGACGTGGGGTGGCGCGCCGCGATCCGCGAGACCGCGGCGAGCGCGCGACGGCGCAGCTCGGCGTAGCTCTCGCCGCCGGGCCACCGGAAGTCGTCGTCGGCCTGGCGTTCGTTGCGCGCCCACGCGTCCGCGAACCGACGCTGCACCTCGCGCAGCGGCAGCCCGTCGACCTCGCCGCAGCCGATCTCGCGCAGGTCCTCGTCGTAGAGGATGTCGGCGCCGTCGGCGCAGTGGCGCGCCGTATCGCGCGCGCGACGCAGCGGGCTCGCGTAGATCACCTCCGCATGCACGTGGCCCTCGAGCGCGGACACCTGCTGTTCGCCGAGCGCGCTGAGCGGGAGATCGGTCCAGCCGCTCATCACGGCGTCGGGACCGCCACCGTTCATCGTGGTGTGGCCGTGCCGGACGAGGACGAGGCGGGTGGTGCTCACGTCGTCGAGCGTTCCACACCCCGTGCGCCGCGGCCACGCGGAGAAGCTCGCACGCGCCGTGGTGTCTCGCTTGCAGCGACGGCGTGGGTGTCGCTCGCGATCGAAGACTACGCGATGATCGGAGATACGCGGACCGTCGCCCTCGTCGGTACGAACGGTTCGGTCGACTGGCTGTGCCTGCCACGGTTCGATTCGGGTGCGTGTTTCGCGGCCCTCCTCGGAGATCCTCGGCACGGCCACTGGGCGGTCGCCCCCGCCTCTGGTGCGCGGCATACGGTGCGGCGTCGCTACCGCGAGGACACGTTGATCCTCGAGACGGAGTTCTCGTGCTCCGACGGCGCCGTGCGCGTCATCGACTGCATGCCGCCCGACGAGGAGACGCCCAACCTCCTGCGCCTCGTCGAGGGGGTGTCGGGGGAGGTGCGGATGCGCTTGGAGCTGACGATCCGCTTCGACTACGGCTGGATCGTCCCGTGGGTACGCCGGACGGAGACCGGGTTGCGCGCGATCGGTGGCCCGGATGCGCTGACGCTGCGGACGCCCGTGACGACCCACGGCGAGAACATGCACACGGTCGCCGACTTCACGGTCCGGGCCGGCCAGCGCATCCCGTTCGCGCTGAGCTGGCACCCTTCGAACGAGGAGCCGCCACCTCCGATCGACGTCGAGAAGACGATCGCCGCGGCCGAGGCGTGGTGGCGGCGATGGGCTCGCGGCTGCGCGTACCAGGGAGAGTGGCCCGACGCCGTCGTGCGGTCGCTGATCACGCTCAAGGGGCTCACGTACACGCCGACGGGCGGCATCGTCGCGGCGCCGACCACGTCGCTGCCCGAGCAGCTCGCCGGCCCCCGCAACTGGGACTACCGGTATGCGTGGCTGCGCGACGCCACGTTCATGCTGTACGCGCTGAAGATCGGCGGGTTCTCCCGCGAGGCGTGCGCGTGGCGTGACTGGCTCATGCGCGCGGTCGCGGGGGACCCGTCGCAGCTCCAGATGCTGTACGGCGTCGCGGGAGAGCGCCGGCTCCCCGAGCTCGTCCTCCACCACCTCCCGGGCTACGCCGGGTCGTCGCCGGTCCGGATCGGCAACGCCGCGGTCCACCAGCTCCAGCTCGATGTGTATGGCGAGGTGCTCGACGCGCTGTACAGCGCCCGGCACAGCGGCCTGCCGCCCGAGCCGTACATGTGGCACGTCGAGAGGCACCTGCTCGGGTTCCTCGAGGACCACTGGCGCGAGCCCGACGAGGGGCTGTGGGAGGTGCGCGGGCCCCGCCAGCACTTCACGCACTCCAAGGTCATGGCCTGGGTCGGGTTCGACCGCGCGGTGAAGTCGGTCGAGCGGCTCGGGCTCGACGGCCCCGTGGAGCGCTGGCGTACGATCCGCGACTCGATCCACGAGGAGGTGTGCTCGAAAGGGTTCGACGGGACGAAGCGTGCGTTCACGCAGGCGTACGGCACCGATCGGCTCGACGCGTCGCTGTTGACCATCCCCCTCGTCGGGTTCTTGCCGGCGAGCGATCCGCGCGTGCAGGGGACCGTCGCCGCGATCGAGCGCGAGCTGCTCCACGACGGTCTCGTTCTGCGCTATCGCACGGAGGACGGGGTGGACGGGCTGCCCGGTGACGAGGGCGTGTTTCTCCTGTGCAGCTTCTGGCTCGCGGACAACTACGCGCTCCTCGGGAGGAAGCGGGAAGCCCACGCGCTGTTCGAGCGCCTCCTCTCGCTTCGCAACGACGTCGGGCTCCTCGCCGAGGAGTACGATCCTCGCTCGCGGCGCCAGCTCGGCAACTTCCCGCAGGCGTTCTCCCACGTCGGGCTCGTGAACACCGCCTTCAACCTGTCGCCGCGCGTGACGGCGCCTGCCATCGATCGCACGCTCGAGAGCGAGAGCCCGCTCGTCGCCGCGCGCTAGCTCACTCCGCGGCGGTCGCCGGGCCGCGGAGCACCTCGGCGAGCACGCGCGCCGCGTCCGTCGCGGTGAAGATGCCCTCGATCCCCGAGGTGCCCACGACGACGACCGAGCCGAACTTGCCGGTCGCCATCAGCTCGGCGACCTCCTCGAGCGAGGTGTCGGACGTGACGACGCACGTGCTCGTGGAGACGGCGTCGACGATCGGGGTGTGCTCGTCGTCGAGAGTGGCCGCCTCGAGGATCGACAGGTCGCGGTCGCTCAACACCCCGACAAGGCAGCCGTTCTCGATCACCGGCAGATGGCGGATCTCGTACCGGGTCATCAGCTCGCGCGCGATCGCCACCGACGTACGACGCTCGACCGCGTACGGATGTCGCGTCATGTAGCGGGACACCGATCGGAGCGACATGGGACGCATTGCTGCATCGGTCGTGCCTCGCGCGCTCGGCGGCGAGCCGTCCGCCAGCGGCCTACGCCTCCGGCGCCGTGCTCCGCGCGCGGCCTGGTAAGGTAAGCCGTGACCGTCGAGACCTGGCAGTTCACTCGCATTCCCGGCAACGCCGACTCGCCGCGGCGCGCCGACGTCGTGCTCGCGGTGTTCGGGCGCGGCTCTCTCGACGACTCGGTCGCGGTGTCGCGCGAGGCGTTCGGCATCCCGGGCCAGGTCTCGCTCGAGTCGTTCGCCGTGCGCTCGGTCGCGCGCTCGCAGGCGCCGGCCTGGTTCGACGGCTGGCGCACCGGCTCGTTGCGCGCGATCGCCGAGCAGGATCTCGACCCGGCCGCGATCGGCGAGCTCGACGCCGCCGATCACGTGCACCTCGTCTCGATCGAGGTCGAGGCCCCGCGCGACCTCGCGTACCTCCAGGGCGCCTGGGGCATGGCGCGCTTCCTCGTCGCGCGCGGCGCGAGCGTGGTGCTCGACGCGCACGCGATGACCTTCGTCGCGGGTGACGCCCTGCCTCCCGCGGACGCGCCGCTCGACATCCGGCGCGAGGTCCGCAAGGTGTTCGAGACCTCGTCGACGCGCCCCGATCTCGCGCACGCGCTCCACACCCGCGGCCTGCGCAAGTTCGGCGCCCCGGATCTCGTCGCCCTGTGCACCGACACGGACGCGCGCTTCGTGGCGAGCGCGATGGGCGAGATCGCCGAGCTGATCGCGCGCGGGACCGACGTGACCGGGGCGCGGCAGCCGGTCGACGTGGCACCCGGCGTGACCTGGTTCCTCGTCGAGGACGAGCACCGGCTCGGCGACATCCTCCAGCTCAACAACACGGCGCGCGTGATCGTCGACGAGGCCGGCAACGATCTGGTCGGCGTGCTCGGGCGGTTGCCGCGCGGAACAGGCTGACGCGCCGCGGATCAGCACATCTCGCGGTGGTCCATCGCGGTGGGGCAGGCGTGGCATCCCGGGTGCAACGACTGCTCCGCATGAGCGCGCGGACTCCCAAGAGCTACGACGAGATCACGCGACGGACCGTCGTCGAGCCCGACAGCTCGTGGCGGCCGGTCCCTCCCTCGCGCCCCGAGCTGCCGGACGACCAGACGCTGCTCGATCGCGTGCGCGACGCCCTGATCGCGCTGGGCTTCGACGATGTCGGCGTCGAGGTCGAGGACGGGCGGATCACGCTGCTCGGCTGGGTGCGGTCGCACGAGTGCGCGACGCGCGTCGAGCGGCTCGTTCGCAGCGTGGCTCCGGAGGCGGTGATCTCGAACCACCTGCACGTCTCCGCGTGAGCTACGCTCCGAGCGTGCGCGTCGTCGTCTACGACCGGACCTGCGTGCGGACGGGCGGGCACCTCACGCCGGCGTGGGCGGCGGGCACGCTCCTCTACCGAGGCCTCGGACGGATCGACGAGGTGCGCGGCGTGGCGAGCTGGCCCGAGGCGCTCGCCTGGCTGGCCGCGCGGCCGGAGGCGATCCGCGAGGTCCAGTACTGGGGCCACGGGAGGTGGGGCTCGGCGCGGGTCTCCTCCGACGTTCTCGATCGCTCCGCGCTCGCGGCGGGGCATCCGTATCGCGCGCTGCTCGAGGCGGTCCGCGAACGGCTCGTGCCCGGGGCGCTCGTCTGGTTCCGGACGTGCGAGACGTTCGGCGCGCGCGCGGGGATCGACTTCGCCGAGCGCCTCGCCGACTTCCTCGGCGTGCGGGTCGCCGGGCACACGTACGTGATCGGCTTCCATCAGAGCGGCTTGCACGGGCTCGCGCCCGGTGATCGGGCGGACTGGTCGCCGACCGAAGGCATCGCCGCGGGGACCCCGGAGGATCCCCGTCGTGCGAAGCGCTCGCGTCCGTGGGCGCCTCGGACGATCACCTGCCTCACCGCAGCCGTCCCGGCGGAGTGGTTCGTGCGACGGGGCACCGGCGCGCTGGCCTCGTCGAGCTGACGGCGCGGTCCCGCGGGCGCGATCGCGCACGGCGTGGGGAGGCGTGGACGGCGGCCCCGGGCGGCCCCGGGCGGCCCCGGGCAGCCCCGGGCGGCGACGTGCTCCGGTGCGCCCGGACGCGAGATCACGGTCCGGCAGATGCAGCGCTCCTCTGGTGAGCGCGCGAGCTCATCGCATCACCGGAGGAATTCAGATGAACAGGGCAGAGGGTGTCGTCCCATGACGGAGGTCGTCGTCATCACCGGAGGGACGGCCGGGGTCGGCCGCGCCACGGCGCGCCGGTTCGCGCGCGATGGTTCCGCGATCGCCGTCCTCGCGCGCGGGCAGGACGGCCTCGCCGCGACGGCGCGCGAGATCGAGGAGCTCGGCGGGCGCGCGCTCGCGATCGAGGTCGACGTGGCGCGCGCGGACGAGGTGGCCGCCGCCGCCGATCGCGTCGAGCGCGAGCTCGGTCCGATCGACATCTGGATCAACAACGCGATGACCACCGTGTTCGGCCGCGTCGACGCGACGACGGCCGAGGAGTACGAGCGCGTGACCGACGTCTGCTATCACGGCTACGTGTGGGGCACGCGCGCGGCGCTCGCGAAGATGCGGCCCCGCGGCCGGGGCACGATCGTCCAGGTCGGTTCGGCGCTCGCGTACCGCGGCATTCCTCTTCAGGCAGCGTACTGCGGCGCGAAGCACGCGATCCGCGGCTTCACCGACGCGCTGCGCTGCGAGTTGCTCCACGACGGCGTCGACATCCACCTCTCGATGGTGCAGCTACCGGCGGTCAACACACCGCAGTTCACGTGGTGCGAGAACCGGATGGGGTGCATGCCGCAGCCGGTCCCGCCGATCTATCAGCCCGAGATCGCCGCGGACGCGATCCACTTCGCCGCGTACCACCGCCGCCGCGAGATCTTCCTCGGTGCCGTGACCGTCAAGGCGATCCTCGGCGGCGCGCTCGTGCCCGGCGTCGCCGACCACGTGCTCGCGACGGAGGGTTTCGAGGGGCAGTGCGCGCCCGACGGCACCGGCGCACGCGCGGCGACGACGAACCTGTTCGCGCCGGTGCCGGGCGATCACGGCGCGCACGGCGCGTTCGACGCCCGCGCGCGCCGGCGAGATCCGATCGCGACGCTGACGACCTGGCTCGGCGCGGCCGGCGTGCGCACGCTGGCGGGCGGCGCGCTCGCGGCGGCGTCGTTGGGAGGCGCCTGGCTCCTGCGACGCGCGCTCGCCGCGAGGTGAGGTTCGGCCGGCTCCACCCGCCGCGGCGAGTGACGCCGAGCATCATGTCGTCCGCGCCTCCTCGCGCTCGAACTCCTCGATGTCGTCCTCGATCGCGGCGTGCGACAGCGGCGCGCCCGCGCGGTGGCCGGCGCGCGCGATCAGGATCGTCGAGACCGGCGCCGTCACGAACAGGAGCAGGCCGAGCGCGGCGGCGCGGAACCACAGGCCGACGTCCTGGAGGTGAAACGCGAGCGCGAGGGCGAGCGCGGCGAGACCGAGCGCGGGCGCCTTGCTCGCGACGTGCAGGCGCGTGTAGAGGTCGGGCATCCGCAGGATCCCGATCGCGGCGATCACCATGAACGCTGCGCCGATGACGACGAGCAGCAGCATGATGAGGGTGGCCACGTGGGTCATGGGAACCTCCGCTTCTGGGTCCCGATCAGCTGCGCGAACGCGGCGGTGCCGACGAAACCCGTGACGATGATGATGATCGCGATGTCGAGGAACACGTGATCGTCGTAGGCGATCCCAGCAACGCCCATGAGCCCCGCGCCGACGTTGGCGCACAGGTCGAGCCCGACGAGGCGATCCGCCGCGCTCGGGCCCCTGACCACCCGGATGAAGCTCAGCGCGAGCGCGAGCGCGAGCGCGGTGAGCGCGGTGACGAGGACGGTGGCGCGGAGCTCGGTCATGCGAGGATCCTCAGCGTCCAGCGCTCGTAGCGCCGCTTGATGTGGTCACGTGACGCGTCCGGATCCTCGAGGAACATGTCGTGGACGAACATGGTCCTGCGGTCCTCCGAGAGGTCGATCGCGATCGTGCCGGGGGTGAACGTGATGATGTTCGCGAGCATCGCGATCTGGGCGTCGGTCGTGACGTCGAGCGGGACCGCGACCATACCGGGCCGCCGCCGTGGGAACGGCGTGACGACCTCCCGGGCGAGGCGCAGCGACGACACGATCACGTCGGCGGCGTAGTAGCCGAAGAACGCGAGCACCAGGGGGAGCCGGCGGAGGTACGCGCGTGCGTCGTCGCTGGGGATCAGCCAGCCGATCAGCACGTACCCGACCGCGAACCCCACCAGGAGCTGGGCGGTGTCGAGCCGGCCGGCGAGCGCGCACCACATGAGCGCGAGGCCGAGGTTCCACCCGAGCATCCTCATGGTGCACCTCCCGACCACGTGGGGACGGGCTCCCCCGGGAGCAGCTGATCGGCGGCGCCGAGCGCGAGCTCGAACAACACGTTCGGCGCGAAGGAGAGCACGAGGATCAGCGCCGCGAGCCCCGCGGTCGCGCCGTACATGACCGTCACCGTTCGCGGCGACGTCATGCGGACGTCGGCAGGATCGGCGGCGCGGCCCAGGAACACGGACAGCCAGAGCTTCAGCATGCTCGTCAGCGTGAGCAGGCTGACCACCGTGGCGGCCGCGACGAGGAGGATGCGTCCGCTCTCGAGACCGGCCGCGATGATCGCGAGCTTGCCCCAGAAGCCGGAGAACGGAGGCATGCCGGCGAGCGCGAGCGCGGCGACGAGGAACAGCGCGGCGAGGAACGGATGGCTGCGCGCGACGCCGCCCAGCCGGGCCAGCTCCTCGGTGCCTCGCAGGTGGCGCACGATGCCGGCGACGAGGAACAGCGTGGTCTTCGCGAGGATGTTGTGGATGACGAAGAAGATCGTCGCCGCGATCGCGAAGCGACGCGCCTCGGGCGTGCCCTCGATCAACGCGATCCCCGCGACCATGTAGCCGATCTGGCTCACGATGTGGAACGCGAGCAGGCGGCGCATGTGCTTCTGCGCCAGCGCGCCGAGCACGCCGACGAACATCGTCGCGATCGCGACGCCTGCGAGGGCGTGGTGCATCGCGAGGTCAGCCGGGAACACGCCGGCGCTGACCCGGAGCATCGCGTAGACGCCGACCTTGGTGAGGAGCGCCGCGAACAGCGCCGACACCGCGGGCGTGGGGGTGTGATAGCTGGCCGGAAGCCAGAACATGAGCGGGAACACCGCGGCCTTGATGCCGAACGCGACCATCAGCAGCGCGTGGATCGCGAGCACCGTCCCCGGCTGGACCGCGGACAGCTCCGCCAGCCGCTCGGAGGCCTGGCTCATGTCCAGCGTCCTCGCCACGGCGTAGACGAGCCCGATCCCGATCAGGAACAGCGTGGACGAGATCAGGCTGAGGATGAGGTAGACGTGCGTGGCGCGGAGCTGCGAGCGCCTCGTGCCGAGCGCCAGGAGGACGAAGCTCGCGATCAGGAACAGCTCGAACCACACGAACAGGTTGAACAGGTCCGCGGTGAGGAACGCCCCGGCGACGCCCATGACGAGCAGGACGAGCATCGGCCAGAAGCCCCGCTCCTGGTCCTCCGCCGGGACATCGCCCAGGGCGTAGATCGCGATCGTCACGCCGATGATCGCGGTGATCGCCGTCATGATCGCGGCGGTGAGATCGGCGTGGAACTCGACGCCGATCGGCGCAGGCCACGCACCGATCGCGAGCACCAGCGGGCCGCGGCGGGCGACCACGACCAGGAGGCTCACCGCGAGGCCCGAGAAGCAGGTCATCGCGACGAGGACGATCGCGCGCTGGGCGCGCACGGAACGCTTCGCGCCGAGGCACGCCGCGGCGGCGACGACGAGCACGGCCGTGGGGAGCGCGACCAGGAGGTCAGTCATCGGGCTCCTCCTCGAGCGGCGGCTCCGGCTCGCGGATCCTGCCGACCAGCGCGATCGCGAACGCCGTGACGCCGAACCCGATCACGATCGCGGTGAGGACGAGCGACTGGGGGAGCGGATCGCTGAGCGGGTGGCCGCGCCCGAGGATCGGGGCCTCCCCGCGGTGGAGCCGGCCGGCGCCGAACACGAGCAGGTTCGCGGCGTGCGTCAGCGTGATGATCCCGAACACGTGATCGAGGCGGTCGCGCAGCAGGAACAGGTACACCGCCAGCGCGAACAGCACGCCGACCATCACCGCGTAGCCGACGGACATCAGCGGTCCTCCAGCAGCGAGAACAGGATCGCCAGCGTCGCGCCCGCGACGAGCAGGTAGATCCCGGAGTCGAACAGGAGCTGGGTGCCGACGTACCCGATGCCGGGCAGCGCGAACCACGTCACCGGAGTGAGGAGCGGCCGGCCGAGCAGGAGCCCCACGCACGCGGCCGCGGCGGCGAGGCCGAGCCCCAGCGCGATCAGCGACCGTGGGTCGACGCGCAACATCCGCCGCGCCTGGACCTTGCCGTGCGCGAGGATCTGGATCGCGATCGCCGACGCGAACAGGAGCCCGCCGACGAAGCCACCGCCGGGCGCGTGGTGTCCTCGCGTCAGCATGTAGACCGAGATCACGGCGAGGAGGCCGACCAGCGCGCCCATCATCGTGTGGAGCCGGAGGAACGGCGCGGTCATGCGCGCCTCCTGCGCATCAGCGCGACGGTCCCGAGCCCGGCCATCGCGAGCACCGAGATCTCGCCGAGCGTGTCGATGGCGCGGAAGTTGACGAGCTCGGTGTTCACGACGTTGCTCGCGTGCTGGTCCTCGGTGAGCGCGATGTGCGCGAGCGCTGCATCCGGCGGGAAGGCGTCGTTGGTGGTCGTGACGAGGAGCAGGGTGCTCACGACGATGCCGGCCGCCGCAGCGACGGCCGCGTGGGACACCTGGTGATGGGCTCGCTGGGGCCGACGCCGGCCGCGCTCCGGCAGCCCGCGGACCACCAGGACGAGCAGGATCAACGTCATCGACTCGACCGCGAGCTGCGTGATCGCGAGATCGGGCCCGCTGAACAGCGCGAACAGGAACGCCACCGCGAAGCCGGTGATCGCGAGCGACGCGATCGCGGCGTAGCGGTCGCGGAACACGGCCGCCGCGAGCACGCCCAGGACCGCGAGCAAGGCGAGGGGGAGCTCGTAGCCGAGGTAGACGATGGTCGGGTCCTCGCTCGTCGTCGACTGGAGCACGAGCGGGAGGCCCACCGCGAACACCATGACGGTCACGGTGGTGGTCACGTATCCGCGCAGCCGGCCGTGCTGGACGATGTTCGTCGACGCGCGCGCCGTCTGGTCGAGGATCGTCATCACGAGGTCGTACGCCCGGGTCAGCGCCACGCGGTCCAGCGCGTCGCGCAGCCGCGTCACGCTCGGTTGCAGCCGCGCGAGCACGAGGTAGCCGAGCGAGCCGAGCACGATGCTGCCGAGGCCGAGCGCGAACGCCAGGCCATGGGCCCCCTCGAGACCGGGCCACAGCTCGACCGACACCGGCGTGGGCTCGCCCGCGATGGACGCGACGACGGATCGTGCGATCGGCTCGAACATCCCGGGCGCGACGCCGATGCCGAGGCCCGCCAGCGCGAGCAGCACCGGACCGACGAGCATGCCGAGGGGCGCGTCGCGCCAGCGCGCGCGGTGACCCGGGGCGCGGAAGAACGGCGCGTACGCGACGAGCCAGGCACAGGTCACGAGCGCCGTCCCGGCGGCGACGGACACGACGAGCACGACCAGCGAGCCGTCCTCGGAGCTCGCGAGGAACACGGCGTCCTTCGCGATGAACCCGAGGAGCGGAGGCACGCCGGCCATGCTCGCGGCCGCGATCAGGGCGGCCATGGCCGTGATCGGCAGCTCGCGCATCGCGCCGGGCCCCGCGAACGCGTCGCGGGTGCCACGCACGTGGGAGAACGTGCCGGCCGCGAGGAACAGCGTTGCCTTGTAGGCCATGTGCGCGACGAGGAGGACGACCGCGGCGACGAGGGCCTCGCTCGTGCCGAGCCCGATCAGGAACGTGAGGGCTCCGAGGATCGAGATCGTCGCGTAGGCGAGGGCGAGCTTGAGATCGCGCTGGAGGATCGCGAGCAGGGCGCCGAGCACGAACGTGATCAGGCCGAACGTACCGAGGAGGCCCGTCCACAGCGCGGTGCCTCCGAGGCTCGGGTGCAGACGCGCGAGCACGTACACGCCCGCCTTCACCATCGTCGCCGAGTGCAGGTACGCGCTGACCGGCGTCGGCGCCACCATCGCCCCGGGCAGCCAGAAGTGCAGCGGGAACTGGGCGGACTTCGCGAACGCTCCGATGGCGACGAGGATCACGATCGCCGCGTAGTGCGGGTGCGCTCGCACGTCCGCGGTCGCGAGCGCCGCGAGGCTCGCCGAGACGCTCTCGGCCGGGGCTCCGGCGGGCTCGACGGCGCGCGCGAGGAGGACGAGCCCGACGAGCAGCGCGAGGCCAGCGCCGGAGGTCACGAGCAGCGCCTGCCGGGCCTTGGCGCGGTCCTCGGCGCCGTCGTGGATCGCGATCAGGAAGAACGAGACGATGCTCGTGAGCTCCCAGAACACGAACATCGTGATCGCGTCGTCGGCGAGGACGAGGCCGAGCATCGCGCCGAGAAAGGCGAGCAGCAGGCCGAGCAACCGGCCGACGCGCGGCTCCCAGTGATCGTACGGCGCCGTGTACGCGAGCACGATCGCACCCACGCCGGTGATCGCGAGCGCGAACACGAGCGACAGGCCGTCGAGGCGCAACGACATGTTCACCCCGAGCGCCGGGATCCAGGTCGCGGACCACCGGATCGGCGCGCCACCGACGACCTGCGGCGCCACCCACGCGAAGCCGAGGAACGCGACGGCGGCGACGGCGATCGCCACGAGGTACGCCACCCGGGGCGCCCGCCGGTACGTCGACGGCATCGCGGCGGCCGCGACGAACGCGGCGACGATCGACGCGGCGAGCGCCATGTGCGGGGAAGGTGCAGACCACGTGCCTGCACCAGCGTGTCTGGCGCGCACGTCAGGGTTTTCGGGTTCGCGCCGCGCAACGCACGGCGCACGTGCGACGCGCGGGCACATCCGCTGCACCCGCTCGGATCATGAGCCGCGATCCCATGCGGACGATCCTGGTGGCGACCGATTTCTCGGAGGCAGCCGACCGCGCGCTGGAGCGTGCACTTCTCCTGCCCGTGGCTCCACGCGGCCGGCTCCACCTCCTTCACGTCGAGCCTGCGGGTCGTACCGCGGCGCTGCGCGCCGCGGCGATGGAGGCGCTGGACGAGCGGGTCGCCCGCGCGCAGGACGCGAGGGGAGCCGCGCGAGGCCTCGCCGTCTCGGCGGCGGTCGTCGAGGGAGACGCCTATGTCGAGATCATCCGGTACTCGCGTCATCTCGATGCCGAGCTGATCGTCGTCGGCCGGCACAGCAAGCGGCCGAGTCGCGAGCTGACGCTGGTCGGCTCGACGGCCCGCAAGGTCCTCCGCAAGGGAGACGTCCCCGTGCTCGTCGTTTCGCTGCCAGCGACCCAGCGCTACGAGCGTCCGCTCGTCGCTACCGATCTCTCCGACGTGTCCCGGCGCGTCCTCGATCTCGCCCTCCAGGTCGGAGGCCCGCAGGTCGGCGAGATCGCCGTGGTGCACGCGGTCCACGTGCCGTTCGAGAACTTCGTGACGCCGACGGCCGCCGGTGCCCAGCGCAGCCGGCTCCGGCGCGACGTCGAGCACCGCGCCCACGACGCGCTCGACGGGCTGCTCGCGATGTACCGGGAGACCGGCGTGCGCTGGGATCCCGTCCTCGGGTACGGCGAGGCGCGCAGCGTGATCATCAACGAGGCCGTTCGTCGCGAGGCGGACTTGATCGTGCTGGGAACGCACGGCCGGACCGGCCTCTCGCACCTCCTGATCGGGAGCGTCGCCGAGTGGGTGCTCGAGAATGCGTCGTGCGACGTGCTCGTATCCCACCCCGTCCGCTACGCGTTCGAGCCCGCCTACGCCGCGCACTGACGACCGGTGCTGCGCGCATGGTGCAGCACGTGCACCGAGCGCGTACATGCGCGCGCGAGCGACCTGCGGCCTCGTGCTGGCCGGCGCGGCCGCGGGGGCGGTCTGCGGCGGCGAGCGCGTCCTGCCACCCGAGCCTTCTCCGTGGGACACCCTCGGAGACACGCACTACGTCCCGGAGCCATCGCGCGCGCGGGAGTCGCGAGCCGCCGAGGCGGTCCCCGAAACCTCTTCCGAGCAGCCGCCCGAGGCCGCTCGCGATCTCGCGGCCGCCGTCGCGGGTCTGCGCGATGGCCTGGATCCGACCCACGCCGACGTGGTGCTCGCGCTCGAGCAGCTCGCCGAAGCGCTCGTCCTGCTCGCACCCGACATGCTCGGGGAGATCGAGCAGATCCGGTCGGCGGCAGATCAGCTCCGGCGTTCGCCGCGGGCGTCGCTCGAGCACGCCGACCTCGCGCGGACCGCGCTCGACGCCGCGGTGCGGGTGCTCACCACGCTCGAGCCCTCGCACCCGACGCCCGGCTGGATGTACCAGCGCCGCGTCGACGAGTCCGTGCGCGCGGTAAAGGCCGTCGATCCGTCGGTGCCGCTCCTGGCGCAGCACGCCACCCTCGTCGCCGCGTTCGCCGCGATCCGCGATGCCGTGCAGGTCGCCTTCACCGGGGCCGAGAGCGACGGCCAGACGGTCGCCGGACGCCCCGCGCGCCGGTCGTGACAATGGTTCGACGCGGGGGTCGAGAGGAGCCCTGCGGGGAGGTCGGATCAGGCGGCGTCGCGGCCAGCCAGCTCGGCGGCGGCGGTGTCCTCGCCCGCGAGGAGCGCGAGCCGCTCCTCGACGTCCGCGGGCTCGAGCAGCGGGCCCACCTCGGGGAACGCCACGCGCTGCACGATCAGCCGCACCAGCTCCTCGATCGCGCCGAGCTGATCGTGCAGCTCCTCGGCGCGCGCCCGGCACGCGAGCCAGGTATCGAGCCGGCGCTGGAGCACCGCGCGGCGGTTCCCGGGGTGATTCTCGGGGAGCCGCTGCAGGCCCGCGAGGATCGAGGCGAGCTCGTTGGAAGCGAGCAGGCTCACGCACCGGCGGTGGGCGATCGCGGTCGACGCGTACGCGTCGAGCAGGTCCTCGACGTCGAAGCGCGCGAGCTCCTCGGGGTTCGTCCGACGCACGCCGTCTACGAGGCTCGTCAACCGGCGGAGCCGATCGCAGGCCGTCCCGGCAGCGCACATGCGGAGCATGCGCGCATCACTTC